>Ga0310697_10000552_pt1 | contig 49467 bp, 38 predicted proteins | sample 172DNAGHGlowgp2_FD_203883 | JGI IMG/M metagenome (GOLD analysis project Ga0310697, IMG submission 203883) | Sheep rumen microbial communities from Palmerston North, Manawatu-Wanganui, New Zealand - 1728 DNA GHGlow gp2 (v2) (version 2) | ecosystem: Host-associated > Mammals > Digestive system >...
AGAATTATTTTAAAGTCTTTTATGACTTTTAAAGAACCCTTCTCTGGTGCTTATTTGCATAAGCTTTCTTACATTGTTCAATTTTCAAGGTACACGCTCTCGCTGTTTCCTTCTCGGTGACAGCTTGTATAGGATATCACATCGGATCCTGTTTGTCAAGAACTTTTTTCGTTTTTCCCAAAACTTTTTTCTCGGCCTTTTGGATCTCTGTGGCGTCTCTCTCGAGCGCTTGGCTAATATACCACCCAAAACGCGGAATGTCAACAACTTTTTTTCGTTTTTTCAAACTTTTTTTGCGGACACTACATATTGTGGGTTAATGCGGGAAATATTACCCTACATGTATACAGACACCGTTTTTTACCCGCGGCCCAGGCCGCCGAAGGACCCGGAATACCGCGGCCCTGTTTCTCATTTCGCGCTGAAAAAAATCTTCGCCTCCTGCTCGGATTATGAGACCCGGACGCTGGATTTCGGCCTGGCGGGTCAGGTCACCGTGCAGGCCGTGTGGTTGGACGGGCTTGTCTCCGGGCGGGACGCTGCCGAGGAAGTCCTGCGCCCGCTGACCGACCGGCTGCGGGCCGGGAATCTCTCCGGTGAGGACGAAGTCATCGCCCGCATCCTCTCCGGCGGCGTTTACCGGGGATCGGTGCACCGGCGTTCCGACATGGATCTGCTGGTGGCGGATCTCTGCCACGGGCATATGGCGCTTGTCTTCGATCAGAGCGCCTTGGCCCTCAGCTTTGAGATCCGCGCAGCCGAGGTGCGGCCCGTCGGCGAGCCCACGCTGGAAAAGTCTCTCAAGGGCGGCAAGGATGCCTTTACCGAGACCCTGCGCGTCAATACGGCGCTGGTAAGGCGGCGCATCGCCTCGCCGAGGCTGAAGCTGGCGGAGAGCACATTGGGCCGGCGCAGCAACACCCGCCTGTCCGTTCTCTTTGTGGAGGGCCTGGTCTCCCCGGATACGCTGCGGGAGCTGGCGCAGCGCCTTGACCGGATCGATACGGACGCGCTGCTCTCCCTGGGTGTGCTTGAGGAGGCGCTGGCGGACTCGCCGCGCTCGCCTTTCCCCCAGCTGCTGCACACGGAGCGGCCGGACCGCTTCGCCATGTATCTGCTGCAGGGGCGGGTGGGTATCCTGGTGGACGGGCTGCCGGTGGGCCTTGTGCTGCCCGTGACGCTCAGCGAATTTATGAAGGTGACGGACGACGCAGGGAGCCACTTTCTGGTCAGCACCTCCCTGGGGCTGATCCGCTATCTCGCGCTGCTGCTGGCCCTGCTGCTGCCCGCCTTCTATACGGCGGTGGCCATGTATCACCAGGAGATGATCCCCACGCGGCTGCTGCTGTCCATCATTGAGGCCGAGCAGGATGTGCCCTTTTCCACGGCCCTGGAGGTGCTGGGGATGCTGGGCGCCTTCTGCCTGGTGCAGGAGGCCGGACTGCGGCTGCCGAGCCCCATCGGGGACACGGTCTCCATCATCGGGGCGCTGATCGTGGGGCAGGCGGCCGTGGAGGCCAGGATCGTCTCGCCCATCGCCATCATCGTAGTGGCCTTCTCCGCCATCGCCTGCTACGCCCTGCCCAGCCAGGATCTGGCCGCAGCGATCCGCCTCTGGCGGCTTGTGCTGCTCATAGGCGCGATCCTGGGCGGGCTTTACGGGATGACGCTGCTGCTCTGCCTGCTGCTTCTGCATCTGGCGGGGCTCAACAGCTTCGGCATCAGCTATACCGCGCCGCTCAGCGACGGGCTGCGGGGCAATCTGCGCCGTCTGCTGCTGCAGCCGCCGGCGAGCGCGGTAAAATTCCGGGACGCGCATCTGCGCACACCGGACCGGAGACGGCAGGCTTAGCAGCAAGCTGTCAGTGGTTAGTGATTCGTTATGAAAAAGGTACTTCTTATTTGTCTCATCATTCTGCTTCCTCTCAGCGGCTGCGGCGTTTCGGAGCAGCGGCGGGAGGTGGAGCAGCTGCTCATCATCCAGACCGTGGGCGTGGACTACGCCCCGGGCGGGATGAAACTGAGCCTCGCCGCCGCGGCAGGGCAGGAGCAGCAGAAACCGCCCCCGGGCCTCAGCGGGAGCGGCCCCACCTTCTCGGCCGCGCTGGAGCGGATCCGGGATTCCTCCGTGGAGGAGGAGCTCTTCACCGGTCATGTGCGCGGCCTGCTCGTGGGAGAGGAGGCCGCCGAGCACGGGCTGGAGGATCTGCTGGGCAGCGTGTGCCGCTCGGCCGATCTGCGGCTGGACATGCCGCTCTATCTGGTGCGCGGCGGCACCGCGGAGAAGCTGGTGCTGGATGCCGGCAGCGAGGACCGGGGCATCAGCGAGATCCTGCGGGGCGCTGATACCCGCCGCACGCGGCAGCAGGGGGTAAACGGCGGCAGCGCGGGGACGATCCTGCGCTCCCTGATCCGGCGCGGCGGCGCGCTGGCCCCGGCGCTGCGCTGGGAAAAAGCCGCTGAGGACGGCGGCAGCACCGCGGTTCCGGCGGGATACGGGGTGCTGGCGGAAGGAAAGCTCTGCGCCTGGATCGAGCCGGACGAAGCCCTGGGCGCCGATCTGCTGCGGGGCGCCACTGCCGGGCGAACGCTGGATGTGCTGGATCTGGAGGGCATGCCCGCCACGCTTCTGCTGCAGCGCGGTTCCTGCCGCCTGCTGCCGGTCTGGGACGAGGACGGCAGTCTGCACGGCCTGGACGTGACGGCGCAGGTACGTGCCGCCGTGCTGGAGACCGCTGCGGACAGCGCCCTCGGTGCCGAGGCCTATGACGACCACCTGACCGCTCAGCTGGAATCCGCGGTCTCTGACCGGATCGGGCGCATCCTCCGCCTGGAGCGGCAGCTTGAACTGGACTTTCTCGGGCTGGAGGAAGGCCTGCGCCTTTCCGCGCCCGAGCGCTGGGGGCAGCTCCCGGAGGAGTTGGGCGCGCTGCTGCCCGGGCTGGAGATCAGCATCACGGTGCGCGGTGAGATCGCCCACAGTTTTGACGCAAAGGACGCCTGACTATGCATAAGCATGATATCTTTTCCCGGCGGCAGCTCTTCGCCCTGGGCGCCGCGGCCGCGCTGAGTCCGGCCCTGCGGCTCTATCCCGCGCTGTCGGTGCGCCTCGCGGGAAAGGGGGCCTGGCTCTCGGCGCTCTGCTGCCTGCCGCCGCTGCTGCTCTACGCTGTTCTCTGCAGCCGCCTGGCCGCAGCGCGGCGGGAAGGGGAGGGCCTGGGGGAGCTGGCGCTCCGCTGCCTGGGAGAAAAGGCCGGGCGGGCGCTGCTGCTCCTGCTGGGTCTCTGGCTGCTCGTCTACGCGGGCTTTGCGCTCCGGGCCGCGGCGGACCGCTTTGTGGTGTCTCTCTTTCCCCGCAGCGCGCCCGGCTTCTTCGTCGTGACGCTGGGGCTGGCCGCCCTTTGGGCGGCGCTGGGTTCGCCGCGGGCCCTCTCGCGCATGGCGCGGATGCTGTTTCCGCTGCTGCTGGGCGTGATCCTGCTGCTTCTGCTCTGCTCTCTGCGGCAGGCGGAGCCGGAAAACCTGCTGCCCCTGACCGGGGAGGACGCCCTGCCCGTGCTGCTCGGCGCGCTGCCGGTGGGGGAGGTGCTGCTCTTCGCACTCTACGCGCCGGGTTTTCTGCTGGGCAGCGTGAAGAAAGAACCGGGCGGCGCAGGGGAGCTCGCGCTCTGGCTTTCCGGCATGTGCCTGCTGCTCACGGCGATCTGCGCCGCGGTGCTGGGCTGCTTCGGCGCGGAGATCACGGAACGCCTTACCCTGCCCTTTTTTACCCTGGTGCGAAACCTGGTCTTTTTCCGTTCGCTCGAGCGCGTGGAGGCGCTGGTGGTCTCGCTCTGGCTGTTCCCGGACTTTTTGCTCTGCTCGCTGACGCTGCTCTGCGCCGGGCACAGTCTCCGCCTCGCACTGGGCGGGAAACTCCCGATCCTGTCAGACGGGCGGGGGATCTTCTGGCTCTCCGCCGCCGCGGCGATCGCGCTGGGGCTGTGGATGGCGCCGAACGCCGCCTGGCTCACGCGCTGGTCAGAGTGCATTGTCCCCGTCGGGCAGGGCGCCGCCGCACTCATTGTTCCTATAATATATATGGTAGGAAAAGGAAAACACCGGCTGTGAGGGCACAGCCGGTGTCTATTTACATCCTGTATTCTCCATTCGCAGTCTGCGCGTAGGCGGAGGGCGTCATGCCGGTCTCCTTCTGAAAGCTGCGGCAGAAATAGGAGGGGTCGTAGAAGCCGCACATCTGCGCGATCTCGCCCACGGACAGGTTCAGCCGCTCCTTCTCCCGCAGCATCTGCTTGGCATGGTGCATGCGCAGCGATTTCAGGTACTGCACCGGCGTGATCCCGGTGACCGCCTCAAAGCGACGGCGCAGATGGTCCTTGCTGTAGCCCGTGTCCAGCAGGGCCTGGGTGACCTGAAACTCCGGGTCGCTGTAGGAGGCGGCCAGGGTGTGGATCACGCCGTTGATGATCGGATCCTCCGCGCGGCTGCGGGCATACTCCGTGATCAGGCGCAGCACGATGTCAAAAAGGCTGTCGGTGACCTCGTCCTTCTCCTCCCGCAGCATGGTGCGACCCAGCAGGACCGACACCAGACCCTCCACGGTGCGGCAGCCGTCGTCCGCGTGCTTGCGGTGCGGCGTCCGCGGCGGGATCACGTGGATCGTGCCCGGGGAAAAGGCGACTTCCCGCCCGCCGATTTCGGCCAGGCCCTCGCCCTCCACATTGACAATGATCTCATAACAGTCGTGCCTGTGCAGGCCGCAGTCCTGCAGGACCGCGGGCGATGCGCCCACGTGCAGCAGCGCCATCGATACCGCCCCTTTCCTCGTTCTGCCCCCATCTTAGCAGGGCACCGCGTTTTTGTCCAGATTTTTCACGGGCGCCGAAGACCAGATCCTTCGCTGCGCTCAGGATGACAGGGTCGGGCTTGTCTGCAGACTAACGGGTGCAGCGCAAAAGACGGGGATCGTAGGGGAGGGGCTTGTCCCCTCCCGGCGGTATCAAGTGTTGAACCCATAAAAAAGCTCGGCGAATTCGAAAAGTGTACGAATTCGCCGAACGTTTCACTGATATATGCTGCTCTGCGCCGGGCGGGGCAAAGCCGCCGCCCCTACGGTGAGAGCGAAGTTTACGCTGCAATCTGCATATTGCAGCACGCTGTGTTGTTCTGTTTTACTGCAGGTAATCCAGCAGCTTCGGGGCCTCGAAGCCCTCGGCGTACTCCACGGTCAGGCCGTCGAAGTAGTCCTGCAGGGCCTTGCCGTAGGCCTCGTTAGCCGCCTTGCTGCGGGCGGTGAGGGGCGTGCCGTCGTTGGAATATTCGATCACGCCGTCCGGATCCAGGGGCAGGCGCATGATCACATGGTAGCCGTAGTCGGTCTTCACCGGGTCGGAGACCTCATACTCCTCCAGGCTCAGCACGGCGTCTTCAAACTCCGCCACCATGGTGCCGGGCAGGAAGATATAGCCGTCGGGGAAGGTGGCCTTGCCGGTATCCTCGCAGTACTCCGCCTTGAGCTCGGCAAAGCGCTTAAGGCGCTCCTCCTTGTCCTCGATGGCCTTGAGCTCATCGGCAAAGGCCTGGGCCTGCTGCAGCTTTTCCGCCGCGGCCGCCTCATCCAGCGCCTCAAAGGTGGTGGGGTCGATGGTCATGAGCAGGATGTGCGTCGCGGCCAGATAGTCGTTGTCGGCCAGGTACTGGACGGCGAGCCCGTCCTCCACCAGGGCCCCATCCTCGCCGTAGGCCTGCACGAAGCCCTGACGGTACAGGTAGTTGACCCGGTTCATGCGGTCATAGAGCGTGCGGGGGAGATAAATGGTCTCGATGTAGGCGTTGAAGTCCTCCGCGGTCTTGCCCTCGCCCACGGCGCCGATGATGTCCTGCTCCTCCTGGGCGCGGATGGCCTCCAGCTGCTCGTCGGTCAGCTCCACGCCGGCCTTCTCGCTCATGCCCTCGATAGCACGGATCTGCTTGAGGGTCTCGCCCGCGCTCTCGGCGATCATGTCGGCAAAGGTGGCGTCACTGTCCTCCTCCACCTGATCCGCCCAGTCGGGCGCGGCGCCGTAATAGGACGCCATGGAATTGAAGTAGTTCTCCAGCTGCTTGGCCTGGGAGAAGTAGAGATAGAAATACTCGCCCCAGCTTACATCCTGTCCGTCCACCGTGGCCACGATCTCATCGGGCTCGTGCAGGGCGTACATGGCGGCGTAATCGGGCACGCGGAGCTGGAAGGATTCCGCCTCCGCCGCCTCTTCAGTCCCCGCCTCGTCCGCCGGGGCAGACCCCGCAGCATCCAGAGGCACCGCAGCGGCAGGCTGCTGCTCGGAAATCACAACGTCGGTGGGGCCGTCCGCCCCGCCGATGACGCCGGCTCTCTGGCCGCGCAGGCCGAAGAAGCCGATCAGGCCGACGGCGACAATAAAAACGAGAATCAGTGCAAAAATGGTCTTTTTCATTCGTCTCAGATCCTTTCCGGTTCTGTCGTTCGTGTTCAGTTATACCACGGGAAAAGCTTGTGCACAAGGGGACAGGCAGAATTTAACGCTTTGTTCACCGCCCTGCCTCAGGCAACGGGGCCACTCCAGTCAGCGGTAAACTTCCGCGCCTCGTCGATGACGCGGCCCTTGGCCTTGATCTTCAGGCTCAGGCAGGGCTTGGAGCCCGCCTCCACCCGCAGCCTGCCCTTGTACTCGGGCCGCGCGTAGAGGGCGGAGACCTTGGCCATGTCGAAGTCCTTGACCGTGAAGCGCAGACAGCCCTGCTTCTGGGCGATGTCGGTGATGCCGGCCTTGCCCGCCTCGCCGCGCAGCAGCGCCACGTGGATCAGGGCGTTCACGCCCGGGGGCGGATCGCCGAAGCGGTCGATGAGCTCGTCGGTCAGATCGTCGGCCTCTTCCTCGGTGCGGATGGCGGCGATGCGCCGGTAGATGTCCATGCGCTGCTCGGAGGAGGAGATGTAGCGGTCAGGGATGTTCGCGGCCACAGCCAGATCCGCCGAGCACTCGGCGGGCTTCGGCACCTCGATGCCTCTGGCCTCCAGCACCGCCTCGTTCAAAAGCTTCATGTACATGTCGTAGCCCACGTCGATCATGTGGCCCGACTGCTCCGCGCCCAGCAGGTTGCCCGCGCCGCGGATCTCCAGATCGCGCATGGCGATCTTGAAGCCGGAGCCGAAGGCGGCGAAGTCCCGGATGGCACTCAGGCGCTTTTCGGCGATCTCGGTGAGCACCTTGTCCCGCTTGAAGGTGAGGTAGGCCGAGGCCTTGCGGGTGGAGCGGCCCACACGCCCGCGGATCTGGTGCAGCTGGGCAAGACCCAGCTTGTCCGCGTCCTCAATGATCAGGGTGTTGACATTGGGGATGTCGATACCCGTTTCGATGATCGTGGTGCACACGAGCACCTGGGTCTCGCCGTTTGCCACGCTCTCCATCACGGAGGCCAGCATATTCTTGTCCATCTGCCCGTGGGCCACTGCCACGGTCACGTCGTCCAGCAGCTGCATGAGCCGCATGGCCGTGCGCTCGATATCGTCGATGCGGTTGTGCAGGTAGTAGACCTGGCCGCCGCGCTGGATCTCGCGGCGGATCGCGTCCGCGATCACGCCCCAGTCGTGCTCCATCACAAAGGTCTGCACCGGAAGCCGGTCCTCCGGCGGCTCCTCGATGGTGGACATGTCCCGGATGCCGGACATGGCCATGTTGAGCGTGCGGGGGATGGGCGTGGCCGAGAGGGTCAGCACGTCGATGCCGCGGGACATTTCCTTGATATGCTCCTTGTGGGTGACGCCGAAGCGCTGCTCCTCGTCCACCACCAGAAGGCCCAGGTTTTTAAAGCGCACGTCCTTCGACAAAAGCCGGTGGGTGCCGATCACGAGATCCACCTTGCCGGTGGCGATGTCCGAGAGGGTCTGGCTGGTCTGACCCCCGGTGCGGAAGCGGGAGAGCACGGCGATGCTCACCGGGAAGCCGAAGAAGCGCTGCAGCGCGGTCTGGTAATGCTGCTGGGCCAGCACGGTGGTGGGCACCAGAATGGCGGCCTGCTTGCCGTCCAGCACGCACTTCATCACGGCGCGCAGAGCGACCTCGGTCTTGCCGAAGCCCACATCCCCGCAGAGGAGCCTGTCCATGGGCACGCTGGACTCCATGTCGGCCTTGATTTCCGCCACGCACCGCAGCTGATCGTCGGTCTCGGTATAGCCGAAGTTGTCCTCAAACTCCTTCTGCCACTCGGAGTCGGGGGAGAAGGCGTAGCCCGGCAGGCGCTGGCGCTCGGCGTAGAGGGCGATAAGCTTTTTTGCCATGTCCTTGGCCGCACCCTTGGCCCGGGAGCGGGTCTTGGCCCACTCCGCGCCGCCCATTTTGGAGAGCTTGACGGGCTTATCTTCCCCGCCGCCGGTGTACTTGGTCACCAGGTCCAGCTGGGTCGCCGGGACGTAGAGACTGTCCGTGCCCGCGTAGGCGATCTTCACATAGTCCTTTTCAAAGCCGTCCACCTGCATCTTGACGATGCCGGCAAAGCGGCCGATACCGTGGTTTTCGTGCACCACGTAGTCCCCCACCGAGAGATCGCCGTAGGATTCGATGCGCTGGCGGTTGGCGGGGAGCTTTTTCGTGCTCTTTTTCTTCTTTGCGCTCCGGCGCAGCAGCTGGCTGTCTGTCAGGATCACGAGCTTGATGCCCGGGTACTCGATGCCCGCGGAGATCGCGCCGATGGCGATGCAGCACTGGCCCTGGGCGGGCAGCTTTTCCAGCGGATGCCGGATCAGGGCGGGGATGTCCTGCCCCTTGAAGAATTCCTGCAGCACCTGGGCGCGGCGCTCGTCCCCGGCCAGCACCACCACGCGGTAGTCCTGCTTGCAGTAGAGCTTTACGTCCTCGGCCGCGGCCTGGGCGCTGCCCGCATAGGAGGGGAGCTGCTTGGCCGGGATGCTGACGAGGGTTTTTGGCGGCAGGGGAGGTTTGCCCAGGGTGAAGGCGTCCGCCATGTAGAGGGGGAAATCCTCCAGGCGCCTGACGAGCGCTTCCCAGCTTGCGTAAAAACCGTCGGCGGACATGGCGATCTGGCCCCGCTTCTGCAGCTCCCGGATGTCCTCGGTGAGCTGCTTTGCGTAGTCCCGCGCCCGCTCGGCACAGCGCGCGGGCTGATCCAGCAGGACGACGGCGTCCGCCGGGATATAGTCCATGGCCGTGGCAGGGCTGTAAATGACGGGGAGATAGCGGTCCGCGTCCGACATGGAGACGCCGGAGCGCAGGCGATCCGCGTCTGCGCGCATCACGGCGGCCAGAGCAGCGGCGTTCTCACTGCTGCGGCGTTTGGCGTAGCGTTCGGCAAAGCTCTCGATCTGGCGGGCCAGGGCCTCGACGCCGCCCAGGCTCATGCTGGGCAGGGTCTCGGCCGCGGGCAGGATCGTGCAGCGCTTTATGGCCTCGGTGCGCCGCTGGGTGGAGACGTCGAAATGGCCCATGGAGTCAATGTCGTCCCCCCAGAATTCGATGCGCACGGGCTCCGTGTCGGCGGGGGAGAAGAAGTCCAGGATGCCGCCCCGGCGGGCGAACTGACCGGGCCCCTCCACCTGGGTGCAGCGGCCGTAGCCGCAGCGCAGAAGCGCGTCCTCAATGTCCTCTATGGGGTAGCTGCCGCCGTCCTCAATGACAAAGGCGGCCTGCAGCAGCGTCTCCGCCGGGATCGTGCGCTGCAGCAGCCCGGAGACGGACACCGCCGTCACCGGGCTCTCGCCCCTGGCCAGGGCGAAGAGCGTGTCCAGCCGCTTCTGCTCCGCCTGGCGGGAGACGGCCTCGGTGGCGTAGAAGGTGTAGTCGCGCATACCGAGGACTCTTGCCTCCTCGCCCAGCATGGCGCGCAGATCGGCGGCGAAGTTCTCCGCCGCGGTGTCGTCCGGGCAGATCACGAAGAGGGGAGCGCCGGTTCTATCGCGCAGGGCAGCGGCCAGATTGGCCCGGTGGACCGCGGAAAGGCCGGAAACGAGCGCAGGAAGTCCTCCGCTCTCCAGCAGCGAGGGGAGGGCGGCGGCTTCCTTGTTTTCGAATATTTGATTAAAGAGTAAATTCATAACAGGAGTATTATAGCAGAATTGGACGGCTTATTCAATCGGAAAAGAAGGAAAAGCCTCCCCCGGAGGGGGAGGTGCCGAGCGAAGCGAGGCGGAAGGGGAGTCCCCTATCGCCCCTTCGGGGCACTTCCCCCGGAGGGGGAAGCTATTATGGTCTGACAGTTCTCAAAACTCACGGCTCAAAACCATTTCCAGATATGCCCCGACTTCCCACAGGCTGGGGAAAATCTGCTCCGCCTTCTGTTCCATCTCTGCGTCGGGCGGGAGCATGTCCGGCACCATCAGGGCGTGCATGCCGCCGGCAAAGGCCGCGCGGACGCCGTTATAGGAGTCCTCGATCACCCAAGCGTCCTCCGGTTTCACGTGAAGCAGCGCGCAGGCTTTGAGAAAGATCTCCGGGTCCGGCTTGCTGCGGCTCACCATGTCGCCGGTGACGAGCAGGTCGAAGCATGTGAGCAGACCGGCCTCCGAGAGCCATTGGCGCACCAGCTCTCCCTGGGTGGAGGAGGCCAGTGCCAGGGGCACGCCTTTTGCGCGAAGAGAGGCCAGCAGCTCCCGCGCGCCGGGCTTCACGGGCAGCCTGCCGCCGGCATAACGGCTCAGGTAGCCCTCCGTGGTGCGGCGGCGGAAGTCCTGCCAGGGGAAGCTTTCACCGTAGGCCTCGCGCAGGATCTTCCCGGTGGCCTCCATGGTCACGCCGATGCAGCGGTGATAGACCGCCTCCATATCTGAAAGGCCCTCCTGCGCGGCGAGGCCCAGCCAGATGGCCATCTGCGCCCGCTCGGAGTCAAAAATCACGCCGTCCATGTCAAACAGGACGGCTGTTTTGTTGTTCATAATAATCTCCCATAATCCGCAGTGAGTTTTCTTTTCTCTTCGCGGATCTACGCCATATCTGCACAATGCGCCCCCCTATCTTTCTTTTCGATCATGCCCGAAAAGAAAGATAGCGCCGCGCCCGGTGTAAGAAAGAAAAGCTCGCTGGCCTGGCCGCAGGTGACAGCCTACGGTTAACACCATATTCGCCGCCTTCCTAATGTTGGCATGCCTTAGGCGTTTCAGTGTTCGCTGTCGCTATTGCTATACAGCTTCTTGCAGGTTGAGCTTCTCCCGGACTGGCGGCTCGAAAACCTTTATTACCGTAGGGGCGACTATCAGAGAGAGGAAACAGAACTCCGCATTGCGCAGGGAAACGATCCGCGTTTGTATAAAACCGTTCTATTTCTTCCCCGCTGTGTTCACGCGCACAAGGAAGAAGATCACGCAGAGGACCAGCAGCAGCGTCCCGGCCCAGTTCAGCGCTTCCCTATTCAGTACGTTTCCCAGCAGCAGGAGGCCCATACAGCCGGCGCAGGAAAACATCAGCGCGCTCATATTGCGGAAAACCGCTTTTTCGTCATAGCGCGCCCGCTCCTCCGGGCTCATCATGTTCCAGCCTGCGATCAGAAAACCGCCTTTTCTCAGAGAAAACAGGATACCAAGGATGAGAAACAGCAGTGCAGCAACACACAGCCCGATCATGGCTCACTCCACGGCTTTCATGTCGATCATCTTTTCAAAAGCCGCCGGTCTGAGGCAGCGGGAGTAGAAGTCCCGGATCATGCGGTGGGCAATGGGGGCGATGTCGGGCGTGCCCTTGATGGGCTTCACCATCAGATCCACCTTCGCGCCGCCCAGGCGGTAGTCGCTCTCCACATCCTGATAGCCAAAGCGGGCGAAGAACTTGCGGAGCTTGCGCATATAGTCCCCCTCCGCGTCGTCAAAGACCGTGATCTCGGCGAGGATGCCCTGCCGGTCGGCATAGCGCTTGTTGATGAGCCGCATGGCCTGCACGCCCACGCCCTGCTCTCGGAACCACTGGAGGATGCCGAAGTACTTGAGCAGCACATAGCCGTACACCCCGCGCACCATCACCAGCGCGTAGCCCAGCGTGATCTCGCTCTCGTCGTCGTAAAAGACCAGCAGCTCCTGGTCGCCCAGGGTCATGGCCTTGTGGATCGCGAGCTTCGGCAGCAGCTCTCTCTTATCAAAATCCATCTCGATGGCGGGGTAGAGATGCTCCAGATCCCGGTGCCCGCCCTTGCGTATTGCCAGCATATTAGCCTCCCAGATTCTGCGCCCGGCAGAGGGACGCGTAGATCCCGTTTTGTTTCATGAGTTCCTCGTGGCTGCCCTTTTCCACGATATGCTCGTCCTCCACTACGGCGATGCAGTCGGCATGCCGCACGGTGGAGAGGCGATGGGCGATGATGATGCTGGTGCGGCCCACGCTCAGCGCGTCCATGGACTGCTGGATGCGCTGCTCGGTGACCGTGTCCAGGGCTGAGGTGGCCTCGTCCAGGATCAGCACCTTCGGGTTTTTCAGAAAGACCCGGGCGATGGAAATGCGCTGCTTCTGCCCGCCGGAGAGCATGACGCCCCGCTCGCCGATGTAGCTGTCGTAGCCCTCGGGCATGGCCATGATCTCCTCATGGATCTCGGCCCGTTTGGCGGCCTCAATGATCTCCTCATCCGTGGCGTCCAGGCGGCCGTAGCGGATGTTCTCCCGGATGGTCCCGGCGAACATGAACACATCCTGCTGCAGGATGCCGATGTTGCGGCGGAGGGACTGCTGCGTGACCGTGCGCACGTCGTGCCCGTCCACGCAGACGCTGCCCTCCGTTACATCGTAAAAGCGGGGGATCAGCTGGCACATGGTGGTCTTGCCCCCGCCGGAGGAGCCCACAACGGCCAGGGTCTGGCCCGGGGCGATGTGCAGGTCGATGTGGGAGAGCACGGGGACGCCGTTATCGTAGTGAAAGCTCACGTCGTTCAAATCGATGCGGCCCTCGATGTTCTGAAGCTCCTCGGCGTCCGGCGCGTCCCGGATCTCCGGCTCGGTGCGCATGATCTCCAGAAAGCGCTCGAAGCCGGCGGTGCCCTGCATATACTGCTCGGCAAACATCACGAGACGGCGCAGCGGGGAGATGAAGGTGGACACATAGAGCGTGAAGGTAATGAGATCCACATAGTCCATCCGCCCGCCCATGATGAGCAGGCCGCCCACCGCGATGACCAGCACCTGCATGACGCCGGTGGTGAACTCCATGCCGCTCATGTAGAGGCCCATGCTGCGGTAATACTCCACCTTGGCCCCCTTGAAGAGGGTGTTGGCGTCGTCGAATTTATCCAGCTCCCGGTCCTCGTTGGCAAAGGCCTTGGCCGTACGCACGCCGGAGATGCTGCTCTCGATGGCGGCGGTGATCTCGGCAGTCTTGCGCTTGACCTCCACATTGGTGTCCCGCATGCGCATGCGCTGAGAGAGCGTGAACCAGATGCACAGCGGCAGCGCCACCGTGAGCACCAGGGCCAGCTGCCAGCGGATCGTGAACATCATGATGAGCGCGCCCAGGATGCTCAGCGTGCAGATCAGCACGTTTTCCGGCCCGTGGTGGGCAAGCTCCGTCACTTCAAAGAGATCGCTGACCACGCGGCTCAAAAGCACGCCGGTGCGGTTGTGGTCGTAGAAGCTGAAGGGCAGCTCCTGCATGTGCGCAAAGAGATCGCGGCGCATGTCCGCCTCGGTCAGCACGCCCATCTTGTGGCCCAGGACGGTGATGATGTAATACAGCACGCCCTTGCCCACATAGGCGGCGAACAGGATGCCCATCACCACGAAGAAGGTGGTGTAGAGCTTCTGCGGCAGAAGCGAATTCATGGCCTGCCGCGAGACGTAGGGGAAGACCAGGTCGATCACCGCCACGAGGATCGCGCAGACCATGTCGATGTAGAAGAGCTTTTTATGCTTTGCGATATAGCGCAGGAAGATTTTAAGGTTGGGTTCGGAATAGTTCATAACGTGTCCTTAATGAATAACGAAAAATGAATAATGAATAATTACGGTGTTCGCCTTCGGCGAACAGATTTGATTCGTCGCGAAGCGACTCCTCCATTAACCATTATTCATTATCCATTATTCATTTCAGTCAAATTTCTCCCGCTCGGCGACTGCCATGGCGTCGCAGCGGTTGTTGTATTCGTTGTCGGCGTGGCCCTTGACCCAGTGGTAATGCATTTCGTGCTGCCGCGTCAGATCCAGCAGCATGGCCCAGAGGTCGGGATTCAGCGCCGGCTTCCTGTCGGACTTGATCCAGCCCTTTTTCCGCCAGCCCCAGGCCCAGCCCTTCTCCAGCGCGTCGATGACGTACTTGGAGTCGGAGTAGAGCTCCACCACACAGCTTTCTTTGAGCGCCAGCAGCGCCTGGATCACGGCGGTCAGCTCCATTCGGTTGTTGGTGGTCTGCGCTTCCCCGCCGGAGAGCTCCTTTTCCACGCCGTTGTAGACGAGGATCGCGCCCCAGCCGCCCGGGCCGGGGTTTCCGCTGCACGCCCCGTCGGTGTAGATTTGTACGGTTTTCATAGTAAGATACCCTACAATCGAATGATAGTATACAGAAGAAAGATACAAAAGGTAAACGGTGATAATGTCGCCAAGAGCAGATTTCGAGAAAAATTGAGTTCTGGTGAAGGCACTTTTTTGTAGGAATACTTTGTGTATTTCAAGAAAAAATGACAAAACCAGGGCTCAATTTTTCCGGAAGATGCCGCCGGCGACGTTGTCACCGTTTGCCTCATTACAGGTCCCGCTCGTAGCGGCTTTTCAGCACCTTGTATTCTTCCCGGTCGATCAGGCCGTTTTTCAGCCACTCCTCCAGCTGGGCGATGCGCTGCTGCTTATCGCGGACAAAGTGATCCTCGCCGGTGTGGTCGCAGACGATGCAGCTGGGCTCCGGCGGGGTGAAGCTGCGGTTCCTGGGGTCGGGCCGCTGCGTTGCCGCCTTTGTGCGGCCGGCGGTGGTATAGGCCCGGGTGCTCCCCTGCTCCGCATCCCGCTTTTTCGCCGCGCTCTTTGCCAAAGTGATCAGGATGGCGATCAGCACCAGAACGGCGACAAAGAGCAGCGGCAGCAGCTCTGGATCGAGCCCCAGCTGCATGAGCCAGCGCTGCATCTGCCAGATTGCGCGGCTGAACTGCCGCTCGAAATTGCTGTCCTCCAGCGTCTCCAGCAGCCGCGGCAGCAGAAAGACCAGCAGAAAGAACAGAAACGCGCCTCCGCCGCCCTTTTTCTTCTTCTGATTGTTCTTGTTGTCCATGGCTATCCCCTTTCTGCCCGTTACGGGCATCGGTTCCTGTCAGGTTCTGTCTCTTATTCTTCGGGATTCTCCGGGCTCTCCTCTTCTGTGTTCTCCTCCTCCGGCTCCTGCATGGTCTTCTCGATGCAGATGACCCGGCTGCCGGGCAGCACGCGCATCACGCGCACGCCCTGGGTGGAGCGGCTGAGCTGGGAGATCTTGTCCGCCGCCATGCGGATGATCGTGCCGTCGTTGGAGATGACCAGAATATCGTCCCCCGGGGAGACCATCTTCACATCGGCCACAGGGCCGGTCTTCTCGGTCACGTTGTAGTTCTTCATGCCGAGACCGCCGCGGCCGTGGACGCTGTACTCCTCCACCGCGGTGCGCTTGCCGTAGCCCTTCTCCGTGATGGAGAGCAGGGTCTCGCCCGCGCTGGTGCTGCCGGCGCCGATGACGCAGTCGCCCTCGCGCAGGCGGATGCCGCGCACGCCGACGGCGGTGCGGCCCATCGGGCGCACGTCGTTCTCGTCAAAGCAGACGGCGAGGCCATTGCGGGTGGCGATGAGGATCTTTTCGCTGCCGTCGGTGGGGATGACGGCCATCAGATGGTCGTCGCCCTCCAGCGTCAGGGCGCGGATGCCGTTTGCGCGGATGTTGCGCAGGGCGGACTGGGCCATGCGCTTGACCGTGCCGCCGCGGGTGACGAAGAAGAGGAACTTGTCCTCTTCAAAGCCGCGGCCGCGGATCATGGCGGAGACCTTCTCGCCGCTCTCGGTCTGGATGATGTTGATGATATTGGTGCCCCTGGCGTTTCTGCCCGCCTCGGGGATGGTGTAGCCCTTCTTGACGAAGACCCGGCCCAGATCGGTGAAGAAGAGGATGTTGTCGTGGGTGGAGGCGGTGAACACGGTCTCCACATAGTCCTCTTCCTTGGTGGCCATGGCGCGCACGCCCTTGCCGCCGCGGCCCTGGGCGCGGTATTCCTTCACGGGCAGGCGCTTGATGTAGCCGCCGTGGGTCAGCGTGAAGACGCACTCCTGCTCCTCGATCAGATCCTCCACGTCGATCTCGTCCGCCACGTCCTGGATCTCGGTCATGCGCCTGTCGCCGTACTTGTCGCGCAGCTGGATGAGCTCGTCCTTCAGCACGCCCTTGATTTTCTCGGGATCGGCCAGCAGCTCCTTGAAGTAGGAGATTTTCTCCTCCAGCTCCTTGTACTCGTTCTCCAGCTTCTCCCGGTTGAGACCCTGCAGGGCAATGAGGCGCATGTCGCAGATTGCCTGGGCCTGCACATCGTCCAGCCCGAAGCGCTCCATCAGGTTCTGCTTAGCGTTGTCGTAGCTGGAGCGGATGATGCGGATGACCTCGTCGATGTTGTCCTGGGCGATGAGCAGGCCCTCCAGCAGGTGGGCGCGCTCCTCGGCCTTGCGCAGGTCATAGCGGGTGCGGCGGACGATCACGTCCTCCTGGAAGGTGAGATACTCATCCAGGATGTGCCGCAGGGAGAGGATCTTCGGCTGGGTCTGGTTGTTGACCAGGGCCAGCATGTTGATGGAAAAGCTGCTTTGCAGCTGGGTCTGGGCAAAGAGGCGGTTCAGGACCACCTGGGGATTGGCGTCGCGCTTGAGCTCAATGACGATGCGCATGCCGTTGCGGTCAGTCTCGTCCCGCAGGTCGGAAATACCCTCCAGGCGCTTCTCGTGCACCTGGTCGGCGATGTTCTTGATGAGCTGGCGCTTGTTGACCTGGTAGGGCAGCTCCGTCACGATGATGCGGGTGCGGCCCTGGCCGTGCTCCTCAAACTCAGTGCGGGCGCGGATGATGACCTTGCCGCGGCCGGTGGCGTAGGCCTGGCGGATGCCGGCGCGGCCCATGATGATGGCCTTGGTGGGGAAGTCCGGCCCCGTGATGTGCTGCATCAGGTCCTGCAGCGTAGCTTCGGGATTCTCCAGCACGCAGACGCAGGCGTTGATGACCTCGGTCAGGTTGTGGGGCGGGATGTTGGTGGCCATGCCGACGGCGATGCCGCTGGAGCCGTTGACCAGCAGGTTGGGGAAGCGGGAGGGGAGCACACGGGGCTCCTTCCGGCTCTCGTCGAAGTTGGGGTCCCAGTCCACGGTCTCCTTGTCGATATCCCGCAGCATTTCGTTGGAGATCTTCGAGAGTCTGGCCTCGGTGTATCGGTAGGCGGCAGGGGGGTCGCCGTCCACGGAGCCGAAGTTGCCGTGGCCGTCCACCAGCATATAGCGCATGGAGAAGTCCTGCGCGAGACGCACCATGGCGTCGTACACGGAGGCGTCTCCGTGGGGGTGGTAGTGACCCAGCACGTCGCCCACGCAGGTGGCGGACTTCTTGAAGGGCTTGTCGGAGGTCAGCCCGCCCTCATACATGGTATAGAGGATACGGCGGTGCACCGGCTTGAGCCCGTCGCGCACGTCGGGCAGGGCGCGGCCCACGATGACCGACATGGCGTAGTCGATATAGCTGGTCTGCATTTCGCCCACCAGCTCTGACTCGGTGATCACCTGATTGGGGAATGCAATATCCTCGGGTTTGTAATCTCTTTTATGTGCCATATTTCAATAATTCCTTCCTTATAGGCTCCCCTGTCCAGGGGAGCTGTCCGGCCATGGGCCGGACTGAGGGGTCTGTATATTATTGCAAAATGTTCTATCGGGGCACTGTACAAACTTGTACAACCCCTCCGGCGCTTGCGCGCCACCTCCCCTTTACAGGGGAGGCAAAGCGGTATCAAATATCCAAATTCACCACATACTTGGCGTTCTGCTCGATCCACTCGCGGCGGGGTTCCACCTCTTCGCCCATGAGCACCGTGAAGATCTGGTCGGCCATGATGGCGTCGCCCAGGGTGATGCGGCGCAGGGAGCGGGTCTCCGGGTCCATGGTGGTCTCCCACAGCTCGTGGGGATCCATCTCGCCCAGGCCCTTGAAGCGGTTGATGTCCACCTTGGCGTTGGGATTGTCGGCGCGCAGCTCCGCGCTGATCTGGTCGCGCTGCTCGTCGGAGTAGGCGACGCGCTGGGTCTTGCCGCGGGTCAGCTTGTAGAGCGGCGGCACAGCGGAATAGACGTAGCCGCGCTCAATGAGCGGGCGCATATAGCGGAAGAAGAAGGTCAGCAGCAGGGTGCGAATATGGCTGCCGTCCACATCGGCATCGGCCATGATGATGATCTTGTGATAACGGAGCTTGTCGATATTGAACTCATCCCCGATGCCGGCGCCCAGCGCCACAATGAGGGGATAGAGCTTATCGTTGCCGTAGATCTTATCCGCCCTGGCCTTCTCCACGTTCAGCATCTTGCCCCACATGGCGAGGATGGCCTGGAAGCGGCTGTCGCGGCCCTGGATGGCGGAGCCTGCGGCCGAATCGCCCTCGACGATGTAGATCTCGCAGAGGGACGGGTCGCGCTCGTTGCAGTCCTGCAGCTTGTCCGGCATCTGGCCGGACTCCAGCCCGGTCTTGCGGCGCACGGACTCACGGGCCTTGCGCGCGGCCTCGCGGGCGCGGTTGGCCATCATGGCCTTTTCGAGGATGGCCTTGGCCGCGGCCGGGTGCTCCTCAAAGTACTCGGCGAGCTGGTCATTGACGATGCTGTCCACCAGGGTGCGGATATAGGCGTTGCCCAGCTTCTGCTTGGTCTGGCCCTCAAACTGGGCCTCGGGCAGTTTCACGGAGATGACGGCGGAGATGCCCTCGCGCACGTCGTCGCCAGATACCTTGTCGTCGCCCTTGATGATGTTGTTCTTCTGGCCGTAGGCGTTGATGACGCGGGTCAGTGCCGTCTTGAAGCCGGTCTCGTGCATGCCGCCCTCGGGGGTGTGGATGTCGTTGGCAAAGGAGACCAGGATCTCGTTATAGCCGTCGTTATACTGCAATGCGACCTCGGCGACCGCGTCTCCCTTAGCGCCGGAGAGATAAATCACCTCGTCGTGGATGGGGGCCTTGTTCTTGTTGAGGAAGCTCACATACTCCCGGATGCCGCCCAGGTAGCACATCTGCTCCCGGCGCTCCTGCCCCTCGCGCTGATCCTCGATGGAGATGGTCAGGCCGCCGTTCAGGAAAGCCTGCTCGCGCATGCGGGTGTGCAGGATCTCATAGTCGTAGACCGTGTCGTCAAACATCTCGGGGTCGGGCTTGAAGCGCACGGTGGTGCCGGTCTTATCGGTCTCACCCACCACGTGGATGTGCTCGATAATGTCGCCCCGGCTGAAGCGCATCTGATAGATCTTGCCGTCCTTGTGGACCTGAACCTCCAGCCACTCGGAGAGGGCGTTGACCACGGAGGCGCCCACGCCGTGCAGGCCGCCGGATACCTTGTAGCCCCCGCCGCCGAACTTGCCGCCGGCGTGCAGCACGGTGAAAACGACTTCCAGCGCGCTCTTGCCGGTCTGCTCCTGAATATCCACGGGGATGCCGCGGCCGTTGTCGGAGACGCGGATGATGTCCCCCTCTTCGATGACGACCTCGATATGGGTGCAGTAGCCGGCCAGCGCCTCGTCGATGGAGTTGTCCACGATCTCGTACACCAGATGGTGCAGGCCCGAGGACGAGGTGGAGCCGATGTACATGCCCGGCCGTTTGCGAACCGCTTCCAGACCCTCCAGGACCTGGATCTGCGACGCGTCATATTCCTGCGTGACTTTTTCGGTGATATCTGCCATAGTAAACCTCTTTATGAAGTGAATGATAAACAAATGAATAACGAATAATGAATAATGAAAAATTATGGTGTTCGCCTTTGGCGAACAATTATTTTATCCGTCGCGAAGCGACACCTCAATTCTTCATTCTTCATTTTACATTTTATAGGCTTCCGCTTTCCGCGCGTTTCAAAAGCGTGGCCGATGCCATCTGGCTTAAATACACGCGGCTCTTCTCCCCGTCCCGGCAGACGACGAAGGACTTGGGAATGTCCTCCGCGGCGTTTACGACCTGCCCGGCCTTTTCGGCGGCGGACAGGTATTTGCGCGTCAGATGGGACTGGGAAGTGATATCCAGGTCGAAGATGCCGACGATGCTGTCGGTCCTCACGACCGTTCCTTTTCCTAAGTGTAAATACATTTTTCGCCTCCGGCGAGGGAGTTTTGAGTTTTGAGGAAATCGTTTTCTTCGTCTCCTCAAAACTCAACGCTTAAAATTCAAACCTTTATCTTTCCCTTTTCCACGAAGATCACCTTCCCGCCGGTGCGGGAGGATATCTCGTCGTCCTCACAGCAGGTGATCAGGGTTTGGCCGCCGCCGATGCGGTTTAAGACAAACTCCTGCCGCCTGGGGTCCAGCTCGGAGAGCACGTCGTCCAGCAGCAGCACCGGGTATTCCCCGGTCTCCGCCAGAAAAATCTCCCGCTCGGCAAGCTTCAGGCTCAGCGCGGCGGTGCGCGTCTGCCCCTGGGAGGCAAAGGAGCGGGCCGGGCGGCCGTTGATGTCGATTTCCAGATCGTCCTTGTGGGCGCCGGTCAGGCACTGGGAGCTCTCCAGCTCCGCCTGGCGGTGCTTCTCCTGGTGCTCACAGATGTCATAATAGATCTCCCGGGCCGGGGCGAAGGGATCGCGCACGGTGCTGACCGTGGTATAGCGGATCGCCAGTTCCTCCCCCTCGCCGGAAAACTCCCGGTGGATGGGGGGCGCGGCCTCGTTGAGCCGCGCGGCAAAGGCCGCCCGGTAGCGGATCAGGTGGGCGGAGGCCCGTGCCATGCCGTCGGAAAACTCGTCCAGCGTGTCCAGCAGTGAGGGCTTCTCCCGCCAGTCCTTCAGGATCCTCGTCTTGTGCTCGTAGAGCTTGTTGAACTCCGAGAGTATCTCTGCATAGCGCGGCCGGATCTGTGAGATCGCGTTGTCCAGCAGCCGCCGTCTCACCGCGGCGCCCTCTTTGATGAGGTTCAGATCGTCCGGGCAGAAGAGCACGGCGTTTACCTGCCCTGACAGCTCCGAGGCGGTCTTCTTCACGCCGTTTACCAGGATCTTCTTAGTCTGGCCCGGCCTGAGGCGGATGGAGATGGTCTGCTCCCGCTCGTGGCTGTATACGTCGGCCAGGATCTCCGCCTCCGAATAACCGAAGCCCACCAGCTCCTTATCGAAGCGGGTACGGAAACTGCGCCCGCTGGAGAGCATATACACGGCCTCCAGCAGATTGGTCTTCCCCTGGGCGTTCTGGCCGGAGATCACATTGGTGCCCGGCGCAAACTCCACAGTCTCCCACTCGTAGTTGCGAAAGCCGTTGAGCGCGATTTTGTCGATCCTCATGCCTGCGTGACTTCGACGGTGAAGCGGTCAAAGCTCACCACGTCGCCCGGGCGGATCTTTTTGCCGCGCATGGTGCAAACTTCGCCGTTGACCTTGACCATGCCCTCGGCGATCACCAGCTTGGCCTCGCCGCCGGTGCCGACCAGCGCCGCATATTTCAGCAGCGCGTCCAGCTTGATAAACTCGGTATTGATTGCAATCTGTTCCATAGTAGAATCCTTTATCAATGAATAATGAAGAACGAATAATGAAAAATTATGGAGCCGCTTCGCGGCAAATTATAATTGTTCGCCACAAGCGAACACCCTAATTATTTATTTATCATTATTCATTTATCATTATTCATTTTTCATTTCTCAATCTCCCGCCCGCAGTCTCACCGGCAGGATCATATAGGTAAAGCTGTCGCTCCCGTCGGCGGCCTTGATGACGCAGGGGGAGGAGGCGGTGTTCAGGCAGACATGCAGATCATCCACACCGGCGGCCTTCAGCGCGTCCATCAGATAGCGGTCGTTGAAGCCGATTTCCAGCCCTTCGCCGCTTCCCTCGCAGACGCAGACGTCCTCCGCCTTGCCGATGGGCGTCTGGCAGGCGCAGTCGATGCTGCCGTCGTTGAAGAACATGTGGATCGGGCTGCTGTTTCTCTCGCTGATGATGAGCGCCACGCGGTCGATGACGGACATGAACTCGCTGCGCTCCACCCGCACCACATAGCGGAAGTTCTCGGGGATGGACTTGCGGTAGTTGAGGAAGTCGCCCTCCAGCCGGCGGGAAATTACCACCGTGTCCCCGATGGTAAAGGAGATGTGCTTTGCACCCACATTGATGGAGACCAGTTCGTCCTTATCCTCGCAGATGCGCTCAATATCGCTGAGCGCGGAGCCGGGCACCACGAAGCTGCAGTCAGCGCCCTCCGTGTGTTCCATCATCTCGCTGCGCTTGGCCAGGCGGTAGCCGTCCACGGACACCAGCGTCAGCTCGTTTTTGTTCTTCTCAAACAGCGTGCCGGTGTAGATCGGGCGCACGTCGCTGTCGGAGACGGCGAAAATGGTCTGGTTGATCATGCTGCGCAGAGTCTTCTGCGGCAGGCTCAGGGTATTGAGCCCGTCCACGCCCGGCATCTCGGGATAATCCTCCGCGCTCATGCCCATGAAGTTGAACTCGCTGCGACCGCACTTGACCTTGACGCCGGTGCCGCCGTCGGTGGAGAGAGTCACCACGCCGTCGGGCAGCTTGCGGATCATCTCGCCCAGGAATCTCGCGCCGATGACGATGGAGCCGGCCTCTGCCACGTCCGCCTGCACATAGGTGAAAATGCCTTCCTTCAGGTCGTAGCCGGTGATCTTCAGATCATTGTCCGCCTGCAGGAGCAGGCCTTCCAGCGCCTGGATCGGACTCTTGGAAGCCGCGGCCCTGGAGGCAACGGCGATGGCGGACTGCAGAACATACTTTTCACAAGAGAACTTCATTTCATTTCCTCCGTCTCTTTCAAAAACGTTTTCTATCCATCAATAAATCTTATTTTTTTAGTAGCACTGGTAGTAGAGCATTTTTTTGTGGAAAACCCGAAAAAAGGGGATGCTTCGGCAGTTTTGCGATGTGGACAAATTTGTTTGCAGTTTTTCTGCTTTCCACAGGAGAACGCTTCATTTTCTTTTCCACATTTGCCTTCTCCACTTTCCACAGCCTATTTGTGGAAAAGGGAGGGGTCAGTCACATGGCGTTGTTGCTCGTGATGTTGGAGGTGATGTCCCGGATGATGGAGGCCATCTGGGGATCCTTCTGCATCAGATCCTCCACCTTGCGGATGGAGCTGAGCACCGTGGCGTGATTTCTGTTTTCAAACTGCTCGCCGATATCCTTGAGGGGGAGATTCGTCAGCGTACGGATCAGGTACATGGCGACCTGGCGGGCCATGGCGGTATTCTTCGAGCGGCTCTGCCCCCGCAGATCTTCCTCCTTGAGGGAATAGTACTTGGCGGTCTCCCGGATGATGTTCTCCGGCTTGGGGATCTCGGGGCCGTCGCGGATCACGTCCTTGATCGCGCGATCCACCGCGTCGGGGGTGATGACTTCGTTTAAAATCTCTTTATAGGCAGTCAGGCGCTTGATGACGCCCTCCAGCTGGCGGATGTTGGCCGTGATCTTGGTGGCCACGCGCTCCACCGCTTCGTCGGAGAGAACCAGGCCCAGCTGGGCCGCCTTGTTTCTCGTGATGGCAATGCGCGTCTCCAGATCGGGGGGATCGATGCTGGCCATCAGTCCGCCCTCAAAACGGGTGCGCAGTCGGTCGTCCAGCAGGCTCATCTCCAGCGGCGGCCGGTCGGAGGTGATGACGATCTGATGCCCGGCCTCATAGATGTTGTTGAAGGTGTGGAAGAACTCCTCCTGGGTGCTCTGTTTGCCGGCGATGAACTGGATATCGTCCACCAGAAACAGGTCCACGTTGCGGTATTTGGTGCGGAATTCATCCGCCGTGCCGCCCCGGATGGCCTTGACCATCTGGTTGGTGAATTCATCGCCCTTGATGTAGGCGATCTTCTGCTTCGGGTCCCGGGCGTGGATGGCTTGGCCGATTGCCAGCAGCAGATGGGTCTTGCCCAGGCCGGAGTTGCCGTAGATGAAGAGGGGATTGTAATTCTCTCCCGGCTTGTCCGCCACGGCAATGGCGGCAGCGTGGGCAAACTTGTTAGAGTTGCCGACAATGAAGCGATCGAAGGTATAGCCTTCCATCTCCGGCAGGGAATTTTCCTCCTTGGCGGTGGCCTCATAGTCGTTGATCTCGTCCCCGGCCAGCACCAGCAGCTCAAAATCAGTGGAGAACAGGTCATAGAGGGCGGATTTGATGGCCTCCGCGTAGCGCTGATTGATGACCGTGCGCTTGAAGTTGTTGCCGGTGTGCAGGATCAGCCGGCAGTCCTCCAGTTCCACGGGCTTGCAGTCGGAAAACCAGGTGTTGATCGCCGTGGGCGTCAGCTGTTTGGACAGAATCTTCAATATTTCATCCCAGAGTTCCTGGAGAGAATTCATGATGTACACCCCATATAGGCACAGATGTGCACAGTATTCTTAACTATATCAGTATACCACAAATGTGGGCTTTTTTCAAGAAATATAAATATAATATAGTAGGAACAAAGCATACAAAAAAGCCCGGATTCAATCCGGGCTTTTTATGTATCTCTTGCTTTTTTATTTTTTCTTGAGCTCGTCGAGAATGGCGGTCAGCAGCTCTTCGGTGGTGGGCTTGGGCTCTTCGGGCTCTGCAGCGGCCTCTTCCTCTTCCTTCTTCTTGGCGGCTTCTGCCAGCTCATGGGCCTTGTTGAAGGCCTTGATGACGGAGAAGAGCACCAGGGCGATGACCAGGAAGTTGATGATGGCGCCCACGAAGGTGCCGAGACCGAGGACGATGGCTTCGGTGCCGGCAGCCTCATCGGCGGCGCGGAGCGTGATGTTCAGCGCGTCAGTGTTGGGAGTGCCGAAGATCCAGGCCAGCAGCGGGGTGATGACGTTTGCGACCAGGGAGCTGGTGATGGCGCCGAAGGCGCCGCCGACGATCACGCCGACGGCCATGTCCAGGACGTTGCCGCGGGAGATGAAGGCTTTGAACTCTTCAATAAACTTTTTCATGTGATGTTCCTCCTAATAATATAAAATTTATTATGGACTTAGTTTTTGGGAACCAGGACTTTGGTTCCGCCCATATAGGGCCAGAGCACTTCGGGGATGGTCACGCTGCCGTCGGCCTGAAGATGGTTTTCCAGGAAAGCGATCAGCATACGCGGGGGAGCGACGACAGTGTTGTTGAGGGTGTGGGGCAGATAGGTTTTGCCATCCGCGCCCTTGACGCGCATTTTCAGACGGCGGGCCTGGGCGTCACCCAGGTTGGAGCAGGAGCAGACCTCAAAATACTTCTGCTGCCGGGGAGACCAGGCCTCAATGTCGCAGGATTTGACCTTCAGATCGGCCAGGTCGCCGGAGCAGCACTCCAGCTGTCGCACGGGGATCTCCATGCTGCGGAAGAGCTCCACGGAGTAACGCCACATCTTCTCATACCAGGCCATGGAATCCTCGGGCTTGCAGACCACGATCATCTCCTGCTTTTCAAACTGGTGGATACGGTAGACGCCGCGCTCCTCAATCCCGTGGGCGCCCTTTTCCTTGCGGAAGCAGGGGCTGTAGCTGGTGAGCGTCTGGGGCAGGCTCTCCTCGGGAATCATCTGGTCAATGAATTTGCCGATCATGGAGTGCTCGGAGGTGCCGATCAGGTAGAGATCCTCGCCTTCGATCTTGTACATCATGGCGTCCATATCGGTCTGGCTCATCACGCCCTCCACCACGTTGCCGTGGATCATGAAGGGGGGGATGCAGTAGATGAAGCCCTTGTTGATCATAAAGTCGCGGGCGTAGGCCAGCACGGCGGAGTGCAGGCGGGCGATATCGCCCATCAGGTAATAGAAACCGTTGCCGGAGACGCGGCCGGAGGCGTCCAGATCAATGCCGTTGAAGGTCTTCATGATAGCGGTATGGTAGGGGATCTCATAGTCGGGAACCACGGGCTCGCCGAAGCGCTCGACCTCCACGTTTGCGCTGTCGTCCGGTCCGATGGGCACGGAGGGGTCGATGATATTGGGGATTTGCAGCATGATCGCGCGGATGCGCTGATCGTACTGTTCCTCCAGGGCGGTGAGCTCCTCGCGGCGGGCGTCGTTTGCAACAACGGCGGCGTTGTTGGCGTCGATCTCGGCCTGAATTGCAGCCTTTTCTTCCTCACTTGCCTTTTTCAGCTTGCCGTAGAGAGGGCCGTTTGCCCTGCTCAGCTTGTTTCTCTGGGCACGCAGCTCATCGACTTCGATTCTGGCGGCGCGATTTTTCGCGTCCAGATCCAGCACTTCATCGACCAGAGGCAGCTTAGCGTCCTGAAACTTTTTCTTGATGTTTTCTTTGACAATTTCGGGATTTTCCCGGACAAATCGAATATCCAGCATGGTTTTCTCTCCTGTTTATTTCAGTTTGCGCAGCGCGTCGATCAGGGCTTCCCTGTCGTCTGCGTCATAATATTCGAGTTCGATGCGGCCGCCCTTGCGCCCGTCGTTCAGTGTCACGCGCCGCCCGAGGATTTTACTCAGCTCATCGGATATCTCGGCTGCGTAATCCACGGCGAGGGCGTCTTTCTCCTGTTTTTTCTCCTTTTTCCCCTTCAGAATACGGTTTGCCAGCTGTTCAGTACGGCGTACCGACAGGGATTTGCTGATGACTTCTCTGGCTGCGTCCAGCTGACTTTTATCGTCTTCGATTGGAATCAGCGCACGGGCGTGACCTGCGGAGAGCTCTTTTTTCTCCACGAGCGCCATGACTGCCGGGGAAAGACTAAGCAATCTCAGTGAGTTTGTGATTGCCGGGCGGGATCTCCCCACGGTCTGCGCGGCCTCTTCCTGGGTCAGACCGTAATCTACGATCAGGCTGCGGTATCCTTTTGCTTCTTCGATCGGATTTAGGTCTTCGCGCAAAAGGTTTTCCACCAGGGCAAGTTCCGCAGTTCTTCGGTCGTCCGCTTCGATGACGCGAACAGGGATTTCCTGTAGACCTGCCATGCGGCTTGCCCGCCAGCGGCGTTCGCCCGCGATGATCTGATAATAGCCGGTATCAAGCTTTCTGGCGACGATGGGCTGGATCAGACCGTATTGCGCGATGGAGTCCGCCAGGTCCTGAAGCGCCTTCTCGTCGAAATACTCCCGGGGCTGTTCTTCCCGCGGTTCGACTTTGCTGATGGGCAGGGTCAGCAGCTCACTTCCGTCCTCTTCCAGACTGTCGGCGCCGAAGAGCACATCAAGGCCAATTCCCAGCCCTTTTTTCTCTTTTGCCATGTTTTTCTCCGTCAATTGTTTTGCTTGCTCAGAAATTCCTCAGCAAGCGCCATATAGGCTTTACTGCCCTTGTTTGTTTTGTCGTAGAATACGCCCGGGATCCCGTGGCTTGGCGCCTCGGAAAGCCGTACGGTGCGCGGGATCACAGTTTCGTATACTTTGTCCTTCATGTGTCGGCGAAGCTCGTTTGCCACCTGGGTTGTCAGATTGGCGCGCGCGTCGTACATGGTCAGCAGAATTCCTTCAATCTGCAGCCTGCGGTTGAGCTTTTTGGAACACATACGAATGCTCACCATCAGATCGGCGATGCCTTCCAGCGCGTAGTATTCGCACTGCATGGGGATCAGCACGGAATCTGCGGCCACCAGGGCGTTGACCGTCAGCAATTCCAGAGACGGCGGGCAGTCGATGAATATGTAATCATAATCGCTGTATAATTTCTGCAGCGCGTTTTTCAGAATGTATTCTCTTTTCTCCGCGTTGATCAGTTCTACGGATGCTGCCGCCAGTTCTTTGCCGGTGGGGATCGCATCGCCGTAATCGGTGTGAACGATGCATTCTTCTGGTGTGTTATTGTTGATCAGCATGTCATAGGTGTTGGGCTTCGTATTCTTGGATACGCCCATCCCGGAGCTGGCGTTGCCCTGCGGGTCACAGTCTACCAGCAGAACGCGTTTTCCCATGCTGCTCAGCGCGGCCACAAGGTTGACACAGCTGGTGGTTTTTCCTACGCCGCCTTTTTGATTTGCAAATGCTATGATTTTAGCCATAGTCCTTCTCCCTGTTTCGGTGAAAGCATTATACCAGCATCTTTTCTCATTTTCAATGTTTCACGTGAAACTTTTCTCTGTCTTCTTTTTGAAACCATAGATGTTTCACGTGAAACATGTAAAAGCAAGGCGCAGAACATCATAGGATCATCCAATCAACAAGTCAATATCAGCAATTGTGATTCCGGGGTGCAGAGCCAGATTGATGCCGTAGGCGATCACGCGGGCAGCTGTGCGCACGGCGCTGTCAATATAACGCGGCGTGACAAAGCAGTCGCTGAGCTTATCTTCTTGCACCAGCGCAGAGCAGTCCATCACCGTGGGGACGCCGACCGCGATCACCGGCGCGCCGAGGCTGTCCCGTGTCAGCGCCTCCCGGTCGTTTCCAACGCCGGAGCCGGGGGAAATGCCGGTATCGCAGATCTGCACCGATCGGCACAGCCCTTCCAGCTCGCAGCCGGCCAGGGCGTCAATGGCAATCACACAGGCCGGCCGCAAGCAGTCACAGAGCGCACGGAGCTGGACAGCACTCTCTACGCCGGTGGTGCCAAGAACGCCGGTGCGTAAAAGCGCGGTGGAAGCAAAATCGGAAAAAGCTGCGGATGCCCGTTCTTTCAGATGCCGCGTGACAAGAAGACTGGAGGCCGCGAGGGAACCCAGCGCGTCGGGCGTGATGTCCGGGTTCCCCAGCGCGGCGAGAAGCACGCCGGAAGAAATGCTCTCCGGCAGGCAGCGCCCAATCAGTTCCGCCACGGCTTCGGCGGCCTCGGAAAAAACAGCGTCGGTCCGGAGCAGGGAAGCCGGCAGCGTCAGCGTGAAATACCGCCCCACAGGTTTCTTGAGCAGCGCCGCGCCATCCTCGTCCAGAACCTCCACAGCACAGTACGGCAGCGCGTGCAGTTCTCCGCTCTCTGCCCGAACGCCGCGAAGCGGTCCGACAGTTTCCGGCTTTTGCAGCAATTGGGAATGGGCCTCGCTGGCGAGGTCAGTTCTTCCATAATATACCATTTTATAACAGTCTCTCCTTCCGCGGATTCAATATATTGTGGTATTTTTTCGAAAAAAAGATACCCGGCAACAAGTCAAAAAAAACTCAAATTTTTTGCGAAAAAATGCTTGCTTTTCAAGGCTTTCTTTGCTATAATCTCTAAACGCGAATGTTCTCAATACATTTTGCAGGCAATTTTTGTAGGAGGAGGTGGCGATTGAAACATGGCCAACATTAAGTCTTCCGCCAAGAGAGACGAAAAGTCCAAGCAGCTCAGAGCGAAGAACCGCGCCGACAAGACCGAGCTCAAGACCATGATGAAAAAGTTTGACGCAGCTGTTGCCGAAGGCAACCGCGAGACAGCCGTCAGTGCCTATAAAGTTGCTGTTAAGACTGTTGACCGCGCGGCCGGTAAGGGTCTGCTGCACAAGAACAATGCAGCGCACAAGAAGTCCGCGATGGCAAGCAAGCTCAACGAGATGGCGTAAATTGCTAAACTGCAACGTAAAAGGACGCGTAAGCGTCCTTTTTGCGTTATTTCACCGGAAACCCGCTTCGCTGGGCTTTCCGGTGAGGAGATACAGCCTGCTGCAGCGCACGATTTTGCCCGCTTTGGCGGGCAAAACGCACGTTTGCAGGCTGAGAAGTGTTTTTCCGAGGCGCATGTCCTCGGAAAAAACATATTATACTGATTTTTCGCCTGCGGGCGAAAAACTCTGCGAGGCGAATATCATTTCCCGCGGAAACAATGTGAAGAAACCGTAAACCTTTTCCTTTGTTGACCCGTTTGACTTGACTCCCAGAGCAGACTGAGACTATACTTTAAACATTGAAAGCATTTTTCCCGGGGGCGATACCATGAAACAGAAACTGATGCTGATCATCAACCCGGCGGCGGGCCGCGGGGCGTACAAACTCAATATCGGCGACGCGCTGCAGATCCTGGATGAGGGCGGTTTCCGCACGACGCTCTTCTATACCGCAGCCCGGGGCGACGCCACGCGTTTTGCCGCCGAACACGGCGCGGAGTACGACGTGGTGGCCTGCATCGGCGGCGACGGCACGCTCAGCGAGGTGGTCGCAGGACTCATGCAGCTGGAGAAAAAGCCGCGCCTGGCCTACATCCCCATGGGCACGGCCAACGACGTGGCGACCACGCTGAACCTGCCGAAGAACGACACCGTGGCCGCGGCCCGGCGCATCCTCGCGGGCACGCCCCACCCCTACGATGTGGGCGGCTTCGGCGAGAAGGAGTACTTCGCCTATATCGCGGGCTTCGGCGCCTTTACGGACGTGAGCTACGCCACGCCCCAGGATCAGAAAAAGGCCCTGGGCCACCTGGCCTACGTGCTGCAGGGCATGGCCTCCCTCTCCAAGCTGGAGAGCTACCATACGATCGTTGAGCATGACGGCGGCGTGATCGAAGCGGATCTGCTGTATGGCAGCCTGAATAACTCCACCTCCGTGGGCGGCGTGGTCCACTTCTCCGACGAGATGGTGAGCCTGGGCGACGGCATGAGCGAACTCGTGCTGGTCAAGGACCCGAAGACCGTGGAGGGCTTCGGCGATTTGGTGGGGAGCGTCCTGAGCCAAAGCTATGACAGTGAGAACCTCATCATCCTGCACACGAAGAAGGCACGCTTCACCTTTGACCGCCCGGTCCCCTGGACGCGGGACGGCGAGGCCGGCGGTGAGCACACGTCGGTGGAGCTGCGCAACATCCACGCGCCCATCGAGTTCATCTTCTGATACTTTTAATAGACGGAAAACCTGTCATCCCGGGCAAAGCGGGATCTTTGAGATCCTTCGCCTACGCTCAGGATGACAGGTTTTTCATACGCTGCCTCGGTCGCCGGCCCCTGCGAAGAAAGCTCCGGCCTTCACCGTAGGGGAGGGGCTTGCCCCTCCCGTTTTGTTCGTCGTTGTACCATGTCCGCGGGACGGGCAAGCCCGTCCCCTACAGATCATGTCCATCCCTCATTGCAGGGGCCAGCGCCCGCGCCGGCCCGGAATGATCGATGCTGTACCATGTCCGGCGGGCGATTCGAGAATCGCCCCTACGAATCACTGACCATCCGAAAACCGCATTTTGCACAGGTTTCTCTTGAAAAGCCCGGGCGGAATGGATATAATGGTAGCCTGTTAAAAAACTATGCGTGCCGATGGCGCGCTTGCGCCCCTGGCACAAAGAAAGGATGGCGTCCCATGGAACGAGTAAAAATCTCCGCAATCTTTGCCGATCCCGCTGCCTTTGACGGCAGAAGCATGACGGTCTGCGGCTGGGTCCGCACCGTGCGGGATATGAAGAACTTTGGCTTTATCGAGCTCAACGACGGCAGCAACTTCAAGCCGCTGCAGGTCGTTTTTGAGAGGTCCGGCCTGAATAATTACGACGAGATCGCCCGCCAGAACGTGGGCGCCGCCTTGATCGTACACGGCACTCTGGTGCTGACGCCGGAGGCCAAGCAGCCCTTTGAGCTCAAGGCCGACACGATCACGGTCGAAGGCGTCTCCACGCCCGACTATCCCCTGCAGAAAAAGCGCCACAGCGTGGAATTCCTGCGCACGATCCAGCATCTGCGCCCCCGCACCAACCTGTTCTCCGCGGTCTTCCGCGTGCGCAGCGTCGCGGCCTACGCGGTGCATGAGTTCTTCCAGAGCCGGGGCTTTGTCTATGTCCACACGCCCATCATCACCGGTTCCGACGCTGAGGGCGCGGGCCAGATGTTCCGCGTGACCACGCTGGACCCCAACGATCCGCCCCGCACCGAGGACGGCAAGGTGGACTACAGCAAGGACTTCTTCGGCAAGCCCACCAACCTGACTGTTTCCGGCCAATTAAACGCCGAGAACTTCGCCATGGCCTTCGGCGATGTGTACACCTTCGGCCCCACCTTCCGTGCCGAGGTCTCCTACACCCAGCGCCACGCCGCCGAGTTCTGGATGATCGAGCCGGAAATGGCTTTCGCCGACCTGAATGATTACATGGACACCGCCGAGGCGATGGTCAAGTACATCATCAATTCCGTGCTGGAGAAGTGCCCCCAGGAGATGCAGTTCTTCAACTCCTTTGTGGACAAGGGTCTGCTTGACCGCCTGCAGAACGTGGTCTCCAACGAGTTTGGCCGCGTGAGCTACACCGAGGCCGTGGAGCTCCTCAAGAAGAGCGGGAAGAAGTTCGATTACCCCGTCGAGTGGGGCATCGATCTGCAGACCGAGCACGAGCGCTACCTGACCGAAGAGGTCTTCAAGAAGCCCATCTTCGTCACCGATTACCCCAAGGAGATCAAGGCCTTCTACATGCGCCTCAACGACGACGGCAAGACCGTCGCGGCGGCGGACTGCCTGGTCCCCGGCATCGGCGAGATCATCGGCGGCAGCCAGCGCGAGGAGCGCCTGGATCTGCTCCTCTCCCGCATCGAGGAGCTGGGCATGAAGGAAGAGGACTACTGGTGGTATCTGGATCTGCGCCGCTACGGCAGCTGCCGCCACGCGGGCTTCGGCCTGGGTTTTGAGCGCATGGTCATGTACCTGACCGGCGTCTCCAACATCCGCGACGTGGAGCTGCACCCCCGCACCACCGGCAACGCCGACTTCTAAGGCTTTTGATGAAATGGAAATGTCATTCTGAGCGAAGCGAAGAATCTCACTCAGAATGACATTTTTGTATCTGGGATAACGAACGGAGAATCCATATGGCAAGAAGAAAGAAGAAGAAAAGCAGCCTGCTTCCGGCGCTGCTCCTGGCATTGCTGCTCCTGGCGGCGGCGGGCTTTGTACTGCTGCGCCTGAATGCCGGACAGGGGAGCGGCGTCAGCGCCGCCCCGGCGATCCTGGAGGTCTTCGCGCCGCCCACGCCCGACCCCGCCGGGACGCTTGCGGGCTTTGCCCCGACGGAGCCTTCTTTGCAGCCGACGACCGCGGAAGGGGAGGCCCTGCTGCAGGCCTGGGAGCAGACCCGCGCCTGTGAGAGCGCGGGCGAGCTGCAGGTCGAGGGCGATGCCGCCCGACAGACCCTCTCTGTGACTACGCTGGATCTGGAGCGCCTGACGGCGGATCTGACGGCTGCATTGGGTGAGGAGCTGCAGACCTGGGTGGATGCCGCCTCCGCCACCGGCGACGTGTACGGCGAAGACAGCAAAGTGCGCCCCGAGCTGCTGCGGCAGGCCTTTACGGAAAAACTGCCGGAGCTGCTGGCGCAGGGCAGCTATGGAACGACACAGGACTTTGTGCTGACGCTATCCTACGCCGAGGAGGCCTGGCGGATCGAGAACCGGAACGCGCTGGATACCCTGTGGCTGGGCGCGCTCTCGGACCCGGACGCCGCGGCGGAGACTGTGCTGGCTGCCATCCGCGACGCGCTGCCCTATGTACCCAAGCACTACACGATCGACGAGTATACCCTGATCGCCCCCGCGCCGAATGAGGCCAATTTCGGGGAGAGCGAGGACCCAAGTGAACTTGCGGCACTGCTGCAGACCGAGGAGGCCCAGCGCCTGATCGCGGGGCGGCAGCTCGTGTGGAACCCGGACATCGAGCGCTTCCCCGGCTCCACGATCCGCTGGTATCTGGATGAGACCATCCTCTGCATCGTCTGGCAGGAGGTGGAGGCCCGGGAGGTCGGCACCTTCAGCGAGATCATCATCGCCGACGGCTCCCAGCTGCGCCGCCGCATCGCCGGGGACGAGCCCTTCAGCCTCCAGTTTGCCACCACCACGGACTTTGCGCAGGACTCCAACGCGGTCCTCTGCCTGGGCGGCGACTTCTACCACCATGGCCGGGCCTGCGGCGTGGTGGTGTACCAGCGCGGGATCTACCGCTTCGAGCCGGTGACCTGCGACTGCTGCTACATCACGCCGGACGGCGACATGCTCTTCTCCTACCGGGGCCAGTTCTCCACCCAGGAGGAGGCCGAGCAGTTCATCGCGGACAATGACGTGCTCTACTCCCTCTGCTTCGGCCCGGTGCTGATCGACAACGGCGTGGACGTGACACCGGACAGCTATGCCTGGGGCGAGATCAACGACAGCTACGCCCGCAGCGCCCTGGGACTCATCGACCCGCTGCACTATCTTGCCATGAACCTCAACTGCGGCACACCCGGCACCCAGTACTACTACCTGGCCACCCTGCGCCAGGAGGCGGACGCCATGATCGCCCGGGGCTGCTATAAGGCCTACGCGCTGGACGGCGGCCAGACCGCCACCACGGTGTTTCACGGCGAGCGGGTGAACCCGGTGCAGTTCGGCTGGGAGAAGCCCATCAGCGACGTGATTTATTTCGCCACGGCCCTGCCGGAGACTGCGGAAGGCTGAGAAGGGAAGAAAGATGGATTACATTCACGATCTGCGAAAGCTCATCGGCAGCAAAAAGATCCTGCTCAACTGTGCCGGCGCCGTCATCGTGCGGGACGGGAAGATCCTTCTGCAAAGACGCGCTGACAACGGCAAGTGGGGCCTGATCGGCGGCCTGCTGGAGCTGGACGAGACCTATGAGCAGGCTGCGATCCGGGAGATCCGCGAGGAGACAGGGCTGGAAGTGCAACTCGATTCTTTCCTCGGACTGTTCCACAACTACAATATGGTCTGGGCCAACGGAGACCGGGCGCACGTGATCGGGGCCTATTATGCGGCGACCATCGTAGAGGGAGAGCGGCGCACGGATGAGGAGTCTCTGGAGCTGCGCTTCTTTGCCCCGGAGGAAATGCCGCCGCTCTTTGCGGAGGACCACCGGGCTGCGGTGGCGGCCTATCTTTCAGGCCTTCGCTATCCGCTGCTGCAGGAGAACAGACAATAAACAAAAAGCAGAGGACGATTCGCGGAAGAAACGAATTGACCTCTGCTTTTTTAGAAAACTTGTTTGTATTCCTGTTCGGCAATACGCAAAACGCACGACTCAAAACGCAAAACTGTCCTTAGCTCTCCATCTGCTTGCCGAGGAAGAAGGCCGCGGCCTGGGCGAGCTTGTACTCCACGTCGCCGCCCGGTGCGCTGCCGCGGGGTGTCACGATCAGCACGCAGCCCAGCACGTCCCCCTCCGAGAGGATCGGCGCCGCCACGGAGAGGCAGAATTTCTCGTCGCCCGGCGAGACGGGCAGGGTGCTGCCGCCGGTCAGCTGCCGGTAGACGCTGCGCCCGTCCATGATTTCCCCCAGCTGGGGGCTGATGGGCTTTTCCAGCAGTTCCTTTTTCGCGCCGCCCGCGATGGCGATCACGCTGTCCCGGTCGCACACGGCGGCGATGCCGTCCGCGCTGCGGCGCAGGCTGTCGCAGACCTGGGCGGCAAAGTCGGTCAGCTCCCCGATGGGGGAATATTTCTTGAAAATCAGCTCTCCTTCCCGATCCGTGAAGATCTCCAGCGGGTCACCGTCACAGATAACATTGGCACGAAAAACCTTGTCCGGACGCTTCTCAGTTTTCTGGACTATTGTGACATTTAAGCTATCTTTCGTGCCAGAATTAAAAGTTTCGGCGCTCTTTTCTGACATTTCGGGCTCTTTTGCCTCTTCCGGGAGCATCCCGCAGCGCAGGATGCTGTCGATGTCGGCCTTGAGCCTGATCTCCACGTGATCCTCATAGACATAGATCTTGTCGATGATCAGGTGCAGGTCCTTGGGATCGAGTCTGTCCTTCTCCAGAATCTCGTCAAAGACCTCGATGGCGGTCTTGGCGGCCCGATTGACGCGGATGATGGTGTTCTCCTTGTCCTTGGTCAGCTGGATCTGCTTTTCCAGACAGGCAACGCGGCTTTCAATGTCCTCCTCCATCTCGTCATAGGTGCGATTGATGATGTCTTCGTTCTGGGGCCGCTTGGCCAGATCCCGCACCCGCTGCCGCTTAGTGATCCGCAGTTCCTCCTGCAGCTCTTCCAGGACCGCCTCCATGTTTTCGGCGGCGGCCTCCTTGGCGTCCAGGTCTTCATCCTGGGATTTGATGTCGTCCTGGAGCTTTTCGATCATGTCCGCCGAGGTCTCCCGTACCTTTCGGAGATACTCCTTCAGTAAGGAATCCAGGGCCTCTACCCGGATATAGTGGCTGGTGCAGCCCTTGAGCCCCCGCCGGTGATAGGTGCCGCAGCGATAAGCGTCCCGCAGATCCGGGCGGCTCATGGAGAACATGGGGCTGCCGCAGTCGCCGCAAACAAGGAAGCCCGAATAAGTGTTCTCGTACTTTTTCACGCCCCGGTAATCGCTCCGGGAACGTGACTGCCGCAGCTCCTCTGCGATCCGGAAATCCCGGTAGCTGATGATGGGCTGATGGTGGTTTTCAATGACGATCTGCTCGTCGGCGTCCTTCTTTATGTCCTTGCCGTTGATCTTTTTGCGTGTGTATTTGCTCTGGCGCATCGTGCCGATGTAAAAGTCGTTTTCCAGGATCCCCTGCACCGAGACGATGGCCCACTCCGGCTTGACAACGCGCCGGTACTCCTTACCCTCGGCCTCTTTGCGCTCCCGCTCCGACATACGGGGGGTAGGGATGCGCTCGTCCGTCAGGTAGTTGGCGATCCGTTTGTAACCCCAGCCGTCGATGTACAGCGTAAAGATTTTGCGGACGATCTCCGCCTCGGTGGGTACGACCTCAAACTCCTGCCGGGCGTTGATTCTGTAACCATAAGGCGCGGCAGTGATCCACTTGCCGTCCTTCTGGCGGCGGTTGACCACAGCTTTCACTTTCCTGGAGGCATCCGTGACCGGCATCTCGTTGATTAGGAACTGGAACTGGATCTTCAGCCAGTCGTCGTCGTTGGGGAAATCGATGTTGTCTCCGATGGAGATGATGCGCACCCCGGCGTCCCGCAGATCCTCCAGCTCCACCAGTCCGCGGCTGTTGCGGCGGGAGAAACGGGAGAAGTCCTTGACCACGAGGATGTCGTATGTGTGGTTCAGCAGCCCCTTGCGCATACGCTGATAATCCTCGCGCTGCTCAAAGGTGTAGCCGGAACGGTCCCGGTCTTCAAAGAACGTGAGACTGCTGCCAGGGAATTTTTCTTTGACGAAATCCGAAATGATGGCTTTCTGGTTTTCGATGGAGGTGTTGTCCCGGTCCAGCTCCTCGTCCACGGAGATCCGGCAGTACCCCGCGATATCGAAGGTCTCTATCAACTAAGTCACCTTCTTATTTTTATTTTACAGATAATATTGTATCATCTTTTTAAAGAATTGCAAGAGGGAAAAGCGGAGAAGTCATGCCATTTAGCAAGGCCTCTCCGCTTGGCTTTTCTCTGGAATCAGATTGCAGCCTTTTCTTTATCCAGCTCCCGCAGCCGGACCCGGTTATACAGCAAAAGATCTTTCGTAAGAGCTTCCAGATCTTCCGTGCCAGATTCATATACCACCACCAAATAACTCTTTGCTTTATACTCCTTATACAGCGGCTTCAGGGACTCTTTTAGCTCGTCATCCCGGCTCTCGGCGTGGGTGAGCCAGATGTTTACGCGTTTTTCTTGATCCTTGATTTCAATTTCCATAGGCTCACCTCCGTGATTATTATTCTTGCCACAGATTTTTGTGCTTAATCCCGCCGACTGCGGCACGCCCTAAAGGCAACAGCGGGATATTTGTTGTGACTATGCCCTAAAAATAAAACATGACCATTTCACAAAGTTGAAAAATGGTCGTGTGGGTATGCACCTTTCCTTATGGGTTTGGCGCAATCCGTATAATAGTTTTTTTACAGCTACAGGAATTACAGGCTGCTTGGGATTCAATCATATTCCAAGATAGTATCAAAGTATTTCCCAATTCAAAATGATAGGGTAGAATCTACCGCGGCTACAATACTTAAATGTAATATATCAACACTTCTATCCTATATTATTATTTTAATACCACTTTTATAAAAAATCAAATTTTGGCTCTACAACGCAAAAAATAAGAGGCTCTATCCACCATATTATCGAGCCGATGGATTGTATTCCGCATACCACTGATTCAGCTTAATGCTTATAGAAGCACTACTGGAAGCAGAGGAGATGTATGTCCTCCAAGACTCATGCTAAGGAAACATAGGGACCAAAGACAATCCAATTCAAACAGGATGAATAGCTTTGCATCTTTAAAAATCATCCGGCACAGCCCGTCCTTGGTGATCCATTAAGTGGGTCAGTTTTTGACCTGTCAATATTTGACCTCCCTTCGGTCAATATTTACCACCCCCTACGTCAATTATTGACCCCCTACATGTTCAATTTTTGACCCCTATATAGATATTCTGTTTACATCATATAACAACATTCAGCTTCCTAGGGCTGCGGGAAACTCGGAGAGTTTCCCCGTAGCCTAGTTATTACGCGCGCGACCTTGTTTATTATTAATCGCGCGAGGAAGAAATTTTTAAAAATACGAATGCTTTATAGTAACCCCGAAATTTCTCTTATCTTTTCGTCCAAGGTTTCATGCGAGGCTTAGAGTGAATATTTATGCAAATGAGTTCTGAAATCAGGTGTTATCCAGTAGCCCTGACAAAAGGTCGTTCGTTGAAAACTGAGATTTTTCGTTGAAAACCTATGGCAATTCCAGTATAATGTAATAATGGGAATTGTATCTATCGAAGGACACTCAAGGGAGGTTCACCCCATGTCTGTTTCATACAACAAGCTCTGGAAACTGATGATCGACAAAAACATCAATAAGACGCGGTTGAGAAAGGAAGCGGGGATCTCATCGAATGCCATGGCGAAGCTCGGCCGAAATGAGTCGGTCCGGGTCGATGTGCTGGTGAAGATCTGCAATCATCTTGGCTGTACGATGGATGACATCATGGAGATTCTCCCGGAAAACGCTGGTGATGGCCATGCTTGATATCCGGCCTGTGTCTGTCACTGAGGACCTGTTGCGATCCCCCGGAGGATTGCCGTTGATTCTCTGCTCATCCTCATCCCGTTTACAACGGAAGTTGGAGAGCGTCGGATTTAAGAAGCTCAGCATCAATCCGCTGTTATCGAAAGCGCTCCTTGGTTTCCCTGCTGATGAGCGTCCGAGCCGCGTTGAAGAAGAACTGCGGAAAATACTGAGTGTTTCCAGCCCTGTCCTTATAGAGGATTTTGAAATGCTCTTCGATCCACGATATCAAATCGATGTTTTAAAGCTCTTTTGCGAAAGGGCAAGATTTGTTTCAATTGCAGTCCGCTGGCCGGGTGACAGCACACCAACGAAGCTGACTTATGCCTCTCCGGAAGATCCGGATTATCAAGAATTCAATTGCGACAAATATCAGATCAGAGTTGTCAGGTAGGAGGACGCATCATGAAATATTCTCAGCTTATCAGCTTTAACCCGATCACGACCGTCATTCAGCTGACGGATGCCGACAATATAGCGGAAGAGGAAAAGTTGGTCCGCAGCTATGTCATGTCGGACGACATGGAAAAGCGCATTGCAGACATCATGCTCGGCCAACTGCAGTTTGAGGAGTTCAATGACAACAAGGGCATCCTCCTGGTCGGTAACTACGGCACTGGTAAATCGCACTTGATGTCCCTGCTTTCCGCCGTGGCGCACGATGCAAACTATCTCGGCATGGTGCAGAACAAGAAGTTTGCAGAGGACGCGAAGATCATTGCGGGCAAATTTGAAGTCCTGCGCATCGAGATCGGCGCCTCCACCATGTCGCTGCGGGATATTATTCTCAGCAAGATCAAAGAGGATTTCAAAGCCCGAGGTCTTGACTTCTCCTATCCTGCTCAGAATGAGATCGTCAATAACAAGGGCATCCTTACCAACATGATGGCACTCTTCGCCGGGAAGTACGGCGAGGATAAGGGCTATCTTGTAGTGATCGACGAGATGCTGGATTACCTCGGCGGCAGAAAGGAGCAGGAAGTCAAGCTGGACTTCGGTTTCCTCCGCGAGCTGGGCGAAATCTGCACCAATTCTCGCTTCCGCATCGTGTGCGGCGTGCAGGAGCAGCTTTTCGACAATCCCAATTTCTCCTTTGTCTCCGACACTCTGAACAAGGTCCACAAGCGTTTTGAACAGATGATCATTCAGAAGCAGGATACCGCCTATGTGGTTTCCGAGCGCATCCTGAAAAAGAATGACGAACAGAAGGCATGGATCCGTCAGCATCTGCAGAAGTTCTGCAGCCTGTATTCCAACATGGCGGAGAATCTGGAGCAGTATGTGGATCTGTTCCCGATCCATCCTTCCTATATTGAAGTCTTCAACAAAATGATCTCCGTGGAAAACCGCGAGGTCCTCAAGAGCATCAGCCAGCTTGTGCAGAGCCGGCTGAACGACGATGTGGATGAGGAAGCGCCCTGCATCATTTCTTTTGATACTTACTGGCCCTTTATCAAGAGCAACAGCGCCCTGCGCTCCAAGGCGGACATCAAAGAAGTGATCGACAAGAGCGGCAAGTTGGAGGACATCCTCTCCCACTCTTTCCCCAAGAGGCTCTATAAGCCGCTTGCCATCAAGATCATTTATGCGCTGAGCGTTCATCGCCTGACCACCGGGGACATCAGCATTCGCTCCGGCTTGACGGCTGAGAACCTTCGGGATGACCTCTGCCTCTATCTCAACGGGATGCCGGACCAGAGCTCCGAGACGCTGCAGGGCATCGTCTATGTCGTGCTGAAGGATATCATGACCACAGTCTCCGGCCAGTTCGTGGAACACAACGATGACAACGGCCAGTACTATCTGGATCTGAAGAAGGATATCGACTACGACGAGAAGATCACCCAGCGGGCAGCCATGATCGAGGACGATCAGCTCAACCGCTACTTCTTCACAGTCGTCTACACCTGCCTGGATTGGGATGCCAAGGAGAAGGTCACCAATTTCAACATCTATGAGCACACGCTCAACTGGGCCTCTCACAGTATTTTCCGCAGCGGATATCTGTTCCTGGGGACGCCGGAAAATCGTCCCACAGCTCAGCCCCCGGAGGATTACTATATCTATTTCCTTCCTCCCTACGGAGAAGCGGATTATCAGGATGGGAAGAAGCCGGATGAGGTCTTCTTCGCCTTCCGCCACAACGAAGAATTCAAGGGCAATCTGAAGCTCTACGCTGCAGCCCTGATGATGAAAGAGCTGGCGGAGGAAAAGAATAAACCCACCTACGCCTCCAAGGCCGAGGGCTACCGCAAAAAGCTGACCAAGTACTTCAGCGACAATAAGAGCACCTGCTTCGATGTGATCTATCGCGGTGAAAAGCATACGCTGCTGGAAGTGCTGAAAGGCCAGTATAAGATCGCCACGCCCTTCAAGGAGACGATGGACCTGGCGGCGTCTGTCTGCTTCGACGAATATTTTACAGCGAAGTATCCCGATTATCCCAAATTCAAGACCCAGATCACGGTCAAGAACCAGGCGGCCATCATCCGCGCGGGCATCGATCGCTTCGGCGGGAAGCAGGAGCGCATGGCGGATCTGCTGCTGGACAGCTTCGGCCTGATCGACAACGGCAAGATCACCGTTACAGGTTCTCCCTATGCCAAATACTATATCGACATGCTGGGCAAGCTCCCCACAGGCCATGTCATCAACTTCAGCGATATCTACGAAGAGACCTTCGACGGCTATATGGACAAGCGCTTTAAGCTGCCCTATGTCCTGATGCCCATCGTTTTCCTGGCTATGGTCCACACAGGCAACGCGGTCATTGCCATCAACGGCGGCAAGACGATCACAGCCTCCGATCTGGAGACGATCGGCAAAACCGTGCCCAATGCCACGGATCTTTACGACTTCAAGTATATCTCCAAGCCTAAGGACATCCAGCTGCCGGAACTGGTGCATCTGTTTGAGGTGCTGGGCCTGCCCACCGGCCAGATCATGAATCCCGCCAATCGGGAGGCCGGACTTGCCTCCATGCTGGCGAAGACCTCCGCGATGGTCAACACGGCTGTCAAAGCGGCCAGCAAGCTGAGCGGGGACTTCAGCCTCTGGGGCGAGCCGCTGGCACCGGCACACATGGTATCTGCCTATAAGGATTCCGGAAAGCACATCCTCAACGTCTTCTCCAATTTCCCCTCCCGCTTCAACACAGTGGCAAAGCTGAACAACTTCACCTATACCACCGAGGAGATCGACCAGCTGGAGAAGGATATCCGGAATATGGATGTTGTCCTGGCCTATGACGAATTCCGCAGCGAACTCTCCGGCGACGTCAGCTATATGATGAGTCTGGAGCAAATGGGTCTGGATTTGCTGACGGATCCGCTGGCGGAGGCGAAGGACGCCTTCCGTGAGCTTCGCGACGCCATTCCCGAGGAATTGGACGGTGCGGGAGCGGCCGCCGATGCAAAAGCCGCGCTGGAGAAGGTCAAGGAGAAGTATATTGAGCTCTACATGGCCGAGCACGGCAAGCGCCGTCTCGGCGTGATAGAGGCGCAGAAGAAGGGCGAGCTGATCAGCTCTACCGCTCTTGCCAATCTGAAAAAGCTCAAGAACCTCAGCATCTTCTCCGCTTCCAAGGTGGATGCCATCGACGCCGAGCTGGCCGGACTGAAGGTCTGCTACTCTCTCACCTCGGATATGCTCCGTTCCAACCATGTCTGCACCAAGTGTGGCTTCACTCTGGGCAGCGGCGATCCTCCTGTGCAGGGAAGATTGTCCGCCATTGAGGAGAAGATCGACAGCCTGCTGGAGGATTGGACCAAGGTTTTGTATAACACGCTGTCCGATCCGGGGCTCGCCGAGCAGATGGATTACCTGAAGCCCCAGCAGCGCACCGTGATCCGGGAATTTTTGAACACGCGGAAGCTGCCGGACGTGGTGGACAACTACTTCATCGATGCGGTCTCCGCCCTGCTGGAGGGCTTTGAGCCCGTGGCGATCTCCGCCGAGGAATTCATGGATAAACTGGACGCCCTCGGCCCCTGCGATATCGATACCTTCAAGGGTAAAATCAGCGAGCTGCTCAAGGACTATACAAAAGGAAAGGACGCGGAGAAGCTCCGCATCGTGCTCAAACGCTGAGGAGGTAATGAATGTTCTTCTTTTTTGATGAAAAAGACCCGCAAAGCGAGCTTTTACAGACGCTCTCCAGGCTGATCGACAACTGGGAAAACGAAGTCGTTGAATTCAAAGAGGCAAACAACGATTTTGATAAGGATAAAATCGGCCAGTATTTCTCTGCGCTCAGCAACGAAGCAAATCTCAAAGGGCTGCAGTTTGGCTGGCTTGTGTTCGGCGTGCGCAACAAGGACAAAGCAATCGTTGGCAGCAACTACCGGAATACTGCCGGGCTGGATACTTTGAAGCAGGAGATTTCCATCAACACGACCGGCGGCATGTCCTTCATTGAAATCTATGAGGTCTACCCCAAAGTCGACGGCGAGCCCAAACGCGTGATAATGTTTCAGATTCCCGCTGCCGTAACGGCCATTCCCACAGGGTGGAAAAACCATTATTACGGCAGAAACGGGGAGTCGCTTGGTGCACTCTCCGTAGAGGAGCTGGAGCGGATCCGGCGGCAGGAAAAGCTGGACTGGTCCAAGCAGATCGTCCCAGGGGCTACGCTGGCACATCTGGATCCTTCCGCGATCCAAATCGCGCGGGAAAACTACAAAAAGAAGATGAACAAGCCGCACATCACGGAAGAAGTGGACGGCATGGATGATCTCACATTTCTGACCAAGATGAAGCTGGTTTCGGACGATCATCGCATCACGAACGCCGCGATGCTGTTGTTGGGGAATGAGGATTACGATTACCTGTTTTCTTCCGCCCCGGAGGCGTCCTGGCGTCTGTTCGATTCTGATGAGATGGCCAAGGATTATGAGATCTTCAAGATTCCCTTTATTACGGTTACCGACCGCATCTTTGCTAAGATCCGTAATCTGACCTACCGCTATATGCCCAATCAGGCAACACTGTTCCCGACGGAAACGAAGCAGTATGACATGTGGCTGCTCCGCGAGCTGATGAACAACTGCATTGCTCACTCGGATTATACGATCGGAGGCCGGATCTATTTAAACGAGTTTGAGGACAAAATAGAGATCGTCAATCCCGGCACATTTCTGCCCGGTAGCATTGAGCCGGTTCTCCGGCCCGGATATAATCCGCCGTTTTATCGCAATCAGCTTTTGGCAGAAGCCATGTTCAAATTCAATCTCATTGACACACAGACCATGGGGATCCGGAAAGTCTTCAAAATTCAAAGGGAAAAGTTCTTTCCGCTGCCGGATTATGTATTTACCGAGGATGGAAAAGTCAGTGTTACCGTCTATGGTAAAACCCTAAACGAGAATTATTCCCGTGTTCTTTTTGATCACCCGGATTTTGATCTGACGACTGTGTTTTTGATCGACAAAGTCCAGAAACATGCTCCGATCCCGGGCGACGCTATCAAGCACCTGCGCAGGCTGGGCGTTATTGAAGGTCGTGCTCCCAATATCTATATTTCTGCGGATGTTGCCGAGAGCATGGGTAAAAAGGCGCAGTATGTCAAGAACAAAGGTTTTGACGACGAAGTCTACAAGGGATGGATCCTCCAGTTTCTTAAAACCTACGGCAAAGGAAAAAAGAGAGACTTTATGACGCTGCTGGAAGACAGCCTGCCCGCATCTTTGGATCCGAAGCAAAAGGAGTACAAAGTCCGCAATCTGCTGGCGACTTTAAAAAGAGAAGGAAAAATCGAGCTGGATTCCCCGAACAAACGATTGGCTAATTGGGTAATGAAGAAATAAATTACCCAATCCATATCCAATCTTTTACCCAATCTTTACCCAATCCGTATCCAATCAAAGGAGAAGAAAGATGGAACGCAGAAAACTGACCAAAGAGGATCTGGACAAGGTCCGCCATATCGAAGGCTTCCCCATCGGCAAGGATGAGGATATCATTGCGCTCTCCGATGCCCCTTACTATACAGCCTGCCCCAATCCCTTCATCGAGGATTTCATCCGGGAAAACGGCACTCCTTATGATGAGGCTGCGGATGACTATCACCGGGAGCCCTTTGCGGCAGATGTGAGTGAAGGGAAAGCCGACCCGATTTATAATGCTTTTTCTTATCACACCAAAGTGCCGCACAAAGCAATAATGCGTTATCTCCTTCACTATACACAGCCTGGTGATATTGTTTTCGATGGCTTCTGCGGATCGGGAATGACGGGTGTTGCCGCTCAAATGTGCGGCAGCGTCGATCCATCTTTTAGAGCAGCGTTCAATCGCAATGCTCAATGGGGATGCAGGAAGGCAATTCTTAACGATTTGGCTCCTGCGGCAACCTATATCGCGTTGAACTACAATGCCGACTATGATTGCGGCAAGCTGCAAGCCGAAGCAGAACGGATTCTAGACATTTGCAAGCAAGAATGCTCGTGGATGTATGAAACACAGCATGTTGTTGATGGAAAAGTCCAAATCGGAATCGATGGTTCACCTTTAATGGGTACCATTGAATTCGTTGTTTGGTCAGACGTATTTATTTGTCCGTCGTGTTCCCAGGAACTGGTGTTCTGGAAAGAAGCCGCTCAAGCCGATGGGACCGTGAAAGATATCTTTTATTGTCCCCATTGTGGAAGCTCGCTCAACAAGCGCTCATGCAAGCGATCCATGGTAACGGTTTTTGATCCTAAGCTTAATAAAAATACAACAATATCTAAGCAAGTTCCGGCATTTATTGTCTATTCTTTTGGCGGAAAACGCTTCTCCAAGAGGCCAGATGACGCGGATATTGAGCTTCTAGAACGAATTGAGAACTCGTCTATCCCCTATTGGTATCCTGTGGATAGAATGTGTGAGGGTAGTGAGAGTCGTAGAAACGATAAGTATGGTATTACTCATGTCCATCAATTCTTCACGAAACGTAATCTATGGGTTATTTCCTGTTTTTGGCATTATGCTATTCAATCTCCATATGCCGCATATCTGAAACAATTTGTTATCGGGAGCTTGCGCATCCTAAGCAAGCAGGCAAAACACAATGTTGAGCGGCGGACAGAAACGGGCGGCTTTGGCTGGGTCAATGCCGGTGTTATGGGTACTTTGTATGTATCTTCCTGTCCGGCAGAGCAGTCTGTTCTGTTCTTCTTCAGTAAAAAAGTTAAAAAGCTGGTCGCATTTAATAAACATACTGGAAATGTAATTATTTCGACCGGTTCTTGTGCTGAGACAACGATCCCGAATGATACCATCGACTACATTTTTACGGATCCCCCGTTTGGAGGGAATCTCAACTACTCTGAGTTGAGTTTCTTATGGGAAGCTTGGCTAAAGGTGAAAACAAATACAGAGCCAGAAGCCATCATGAATGAAGTACAAGGCAAAGGACTAGCGGAATATCAACAATTGATGACGCGGTGTTTTGCCGAGTATTTTAGAGTGCTTAAACCCAATCGCTGGATGACGGTGGAATTCCACAATTCTCAAAACGCAGTATGGAATGCAATCCAAGAATCGTTGAATCGTGCTGGCTTTATCATTGCAGATGTGCGCACCCTTGACAAGAAGCAAGGAAGCTTCAAGCAAGTAACTACTACGAGTGCGGTTAAGCAAGATCTTGTTATCTCTGCGTATAAGCCAAAGAATAGTTTCTATAGAGAATTTATAGATAGCGCGGGGTCGGTTGATACCGCTTGGTATTTTGTTCGGCAGCATCTGGAGAACATCCCTGTAGTTGTTAATAACAAAGGCAAAATCGAACTGATTGCAGAGCGCCAGGCGTTTCTTCTCTTTGACCGCATGGTGGCCTACCATATCATGCAGGGGATCCCGGTCCCGCTGGACGCGACCGATTTCTACCGCGGGCTGGACGAGCACTTCCTCAAGCGCGACGGGATGTATTTCCTCCCCGAGCAGGTCAATGAGTACGACCAGGCCCGCATTGAGAACGATCTGGAGGATGTGCAGCTAAGCTTCATCGTCAGCAACGAGAAGACCGCTATTTCCTGGCTGTACGCCCAGCTGGAGACGCCCCAGACCTATGCCGAGCTGCAGCCCAAATTCATGCAGGAGGTCCGCTCCATCGACAAATTCGAGGCCATGCCGGAGCTGTCGGTCCTGCTGGAGGAGAATTTCCTGCAGAGCGACGACGGCAAATGGTACATCCCCGACATCACCAAGGAGGCGGATATGGCCAAGCTGCGTGAAAAGAGCCTGCTGAAGGAATTCGACGGCTATCTCGCCACCAAGGGCAAGCTGAAGCTCTTCCGCTCCGAGGCCATCCGGGCAGGCTTCGCCAGGCTCTGGAAGGACAAGAACTACAAGCTGATCGTCGAGACCGCCGAGCGCCTCCCCGAGCAGGTCATCCAGGAAGACGACAAGCTGCTCATGTACTACGACATCAGCCTCGGCAGGGTGTGAAAGATGTGCAAAAAAACAAAGAACAAAGAGACGGCAACTCTTTCTCCGGAAGAAATTGAAAAGCAAGCAGAGTCTCTCTACTCCCATGTCAAAGACATTTCGTCGTTGAAATATGAGTCCGAGCTTCGCAGGGAAGACTCACTCATTCAGCAATCAAGTCATATGCAAACAGCGTTTTCCTTTATGACCGCAGCTGTTTTTATGGCTTTCCCAATTCTTATCGAACATCGTGGCGAAATCAGTTTAGACTTTTTCTTTTGGGCAGGATCTACCATAACCATCGCGTTACTTGCAAGTCTGGTCCTTGCGTCTCTTGCTCAACGGAGAGTTTTGAAAAAAACTTTTATGAACATCCCCGAGATAGAGCAATTTGTATCAGATACATATTCAGATACGCTATCAAGGGCTGCACAGATAAAGCAATGGGTACAAGTTGTAGGGGATGTACAAGTAAGCCTAGACGCCGCAAATAATTCGCGTGTAAAACTGATCCAATGGTCTATGCGATGCTTTTTTCTCGCGATAGGGCTGATAGTAGTTTGGTACATTATCGGCCTCACCATTCTGTACTAATGAGGGGTGATATTATGAGCGAAACGCCTAAAAGCGGAAAATCTTCTCCTACGGCCACTTCCCCGAATCCAATGAAGCAGCCAACGCCTCCTCAAATGCCCACAACCACACATAGGGATGGTGGAGATCCCGGTCTCAGGAGGACAACAAATGGCAACAAATGAAGCATTCAAGGTCAATATAGTTCCGTCCTCCTCTGCGAAGGACACACAGACATCAGACGCCCCTCAACCAGCAAATCCGATGTCTTCCACAGCAGCTCCTGTTATGCCGACAAAACTACATGTGTTTTCGTATGATGGAGAAAAAGATACCGATAAGGGAAATGACAGGTAATTCCTGTTTACTTATTTGGAGGCCTTCGCCATGCTGAAAAAGGGAACCGTCGTAAAAACTGTTTCAAATGAGTATGTTGTCCAAAAACAGGTCACACAAGGTGGAAATGGCACCATCTTTCAAGTAACCGATGACACAAGAGCGGCATACGCAATGAAAGCAATTGACAGAGCAAAGACGTCAAAAGAGAAACTGAAGCGTTTTCGCAATGAAATCGCTTTCTGCAGCAATAATCGCCACCCTAATATCGTACCCGTGCTTGACAGCGGTACATACACTTCTGATTCGGTAGATCTCGTGTTCTATGTTATGCCGTTCTACCCGCAGACTTTAAGGGCTCTGATCAACTCCGGCATTACAGGAGAGCGTGCCTTGTCGCTGTTTTCTGAGATCGCGGATGGGTTAAAATTCGCCCACCAAAAAGGTGTGTGGCATCGTGATATCAAACCGGAAAACATCCTTATTGACAGGCAGGGGCATGCGATCATTGCTGATTTTGGAATAGCGCATTTCTGCGAAGAGGAATTGGCCACATTCGTTGAAACCACAAAGCATGACCGCCTTGCCAATTTCCAGTATGCGGCACCGGAACAAAGAAACCGTGGACAGTCAGTTGATGGCCGAGCCGATGTCTTTTCGCTGGGACTCATATTGAATGAAATGTTCACGAAAAGCATTATCTCCGGCGTCAACTATCGGACCATAGCAGATGTTGCCGGAGACTACGGTTATCTGGATGAAGTAGTTTCCAAGCTCATCTGCCAGAATCCGCAGGACCGGCTGTATCCGATCGAGAGGATTGCCGTTGAGATTCTGGCTCTGCAGAAAAAAGCAGAAAACGAGAAAGAGCTAAAAAGGCTGGCAGAGGAAAAGCCGGTTGATGATCTCGAAGCCGGCGTAATTGAGCCCCCAACTGTAGTTGATATTTCTTATGATGATGGATATTTGAAACTCACGTTAAAGGGGATCCCTTCATATGGGCGAGATGTGTGGTTTTCTTGCCTAATGGGTGGTTCTTATGGATATACATCCGTAATGGGTTACGATCCAAATCAACTCCGATTGTTTAATCCTGATATTATTGCCATGCCTATGCGGCGAGAAAGTGTTGACCTGATAAAACAGATGGCTGGTTACATTAAAGGCTGGCTTCCTCCTGCAACTAATCTATTCAATCAGCAGATTCGATCCATGAATCGACGCAGAAAGCAGGAAGAAGAGGAG
>Ga0310697_10000553_pt1 | contig 49326 bp, 48 predicted proteins | sample 172DNAGHGlowgp2_FD_203883 | JGI IMG/M metagenome (GOLD analysis project Ga0310697, IMG submission 203883) | Sheep rumen microbial communities from Palmerston North, Manawatu-Wanganui, New Zealand - 1728 DNA GHGlow gp2 (v2) (version 2) | ecosystem: Host-associated > Mammals > Digestive system >...
CAAGGCATGGAAATTATCGCCATTAATCATTACGCCGTCAATTTGCTCATCCAAATCGGGAATGCTTTCAAGCAGAGCATATTTGAACATGCTGGAGAAATGCTTTGTGTCAATGATCAGATTCTGATTTTGACGCAGGAAATCGACGGACGGCGGATTCGTCCAGCCTTCTGCTTCGTCGATGGCGTACATAGCAATCCATTCATCGATTTGGGCCTTGTTTCCGATGATCTCTGGCCAGAAGGATTCGTCGATCTTGTCCAGTGTGATGCACCAGTTAGTCTCTACAATGAATTTCTTCTTCAGCCACAGCTTTTTCTGGAAATCCTCAATCTGGGCGAGAAAATCAATGATGGTCTTACCGACGCGTTTGATGGCCTTGACCTTGGCAAGGTAGGTCTCCACGCGGGCTTCACTGCCTGTGTCCAGATCCTCCAAATGCATGACCTCACTCTTGATAAAGAAATCCAGCTCACGCGTCAGGAACCCGCGCAGATCCTTATGGATGAAATAATCGAAGGTGTTTTTCGCCACGTAGCCCTTCAGATGCTTTTCCAGCAGGGTGGTTGTCTCTCTGCCCTTGCCGGTGGGGATCGGCGCAATCAGCGGATTCAGCTCCGCACAATGCTGGGACAGCAGCCATGCTGTGATGGCGGCGCAATTGTCTTCACGCCACTTCTTTTCGATGACATCAGATTTCCCCGTATATTTCGTCTGAACGTCATAAACGAAGCGGAACACGATATCTGCCGCATCCGGATCATATTCGAATGTCTTGATCCCGGGGTAGTTCTCCTCATCCTCCGTAAAGAGCATGAAGGTGCGCTTGCTGTCCTTGCTCTCCTTGTTGTTGTTCTGTTCTGTGGTCGCATCCACTAAGCGGAAGTGAACAGTGATCCCGTTGAACACAAAAGTGTAATCTTTGAAATTCTCGCTGGTCTTGATGTAGTACTGATCCTGATTCGCCCAATAGAGCTTGACTTCCTCGCCCTCGTAGGGGATAGCGTACACGCCTTCCTTATACCGGCGCTTGGAAATGAAATCTCCGTCCTCATAGTACCGGTTGAAGAAGGAATAGAGCGCGGAATACACGTCTGTCTCCAGCGCTGCCAGATCGGCGCCTTCCGCGAGCTGCTTTTGGAACTGCAAATACTGCTGCTTCTTCTGTGCGGTGTCAGGGAGAGCGTCTACGGTCATACCCATTTCCGCTACGCTTTCTTCGATCTGTTTCATTTTGGCGCGGATTTCTTCCTTGCTGTCCTGTGCGAAGGGGGCAAGGGTTTCCTGCACCATCTGCGGCAGGCGCTCGGTCAGGAACTGCTCGATCTGCGTCTTGCGGAGATTCATCACGCGATAAATACCGAAATCGAGGTCGGATTTGTCGAGCTCAAAGATTTCCTTTAATAATTTCGTGAAACGATCTAATCTTTCATTCATGGCCTGTTCTCCTTATTTGCTTGATGCGAGCATTGTCTGCAGCGTCGTGCGCAAGCTATCCCAACACTCTGGGTGTCCAATAATCATCTCGCTGATATCGCAGGGGATCTCCCCTCTGCTGATCGCCGCGCGGTTTATGAACTCCGTGCGGCGCTTTTCGTCCGGTGGGAGCCGTTTCTCCAGCACATCCATCATACGTTCAAGGGTTTCCCGCGGAGGTGGATTCGTTCTGCCGCTGAGCATGTCGTAAAAATACGGTCTTGCAATGTCGGCTTCACTGTAAAACTCGAACTGTGTCATGCCTGCGTCTTTGATCAGCTGCGCAAGGTATTCACCGAATTCGGACTTCTTTTTTCGTTCTCTGGTCATCCGCGTTCCTCCCTTCGTGTAGTATGTTCGTTTACATACTAACATACTTTACTCCAAAAACCAAGAAGATCGAGCAAAAAAGTTGATTCGATCTTCAAAATCTTGCCTGTTTAATCCTGTTTTGGGCATAGAAACAGCGACCACATGGATTTCTCCACATGGTCGCTATTTCTTTTGCCGCCCGAGGCTGTCCTTCGTGTTATATTGCGTCTGCACTTCGGGCCACACCCTTGAGCGGCCTTTTTTATCTTTCAACTAGCCCTCCGAGCCTAAGTCTGCGTAGGCGAGGACGTAGAGCTCGTAGGCTTTTTGCATGACTGTGCCGGCGATGGGAAGTGCGATGTTGATGCCGTAGTCGCCGCTGTTTTCGCAGACAACAACGATGGCGAGAGGCATGTCAGCGCGCTGTGAATAGCCGACAAACCAGGTGTGAGGCTTGTCATCGGCTACCTGAGCCGTACCGGTTTTGCCGCACATCTGAAGATTCGGGAAATGGTTGTCACCGTAGTAGCCTTCAACGTTTGCGCGGAGCATGTCGTCGAGGCGCTTTGCGGGAACAGAACCCATATAGTCAATCTTGGATGTGGTTTTGCCTTTTATGAGCGTAGGAGCCGGAGTGAAACCGCTGCGGTTTGCTATGGCGCCCATCAGGGTTGCCATATGGCAGGGGTTCGCAAGTGTTGTATACTGTCCGATACCGGACCATGCACGGTCTATCTGGGCCGCATCCTTGACATTGTACCTGCTTGTTGCACATTTTATATTGTCTACCATGACACGGCTGTTGAATCCGCATTCTTCAGCCGTTTTTTGCATGTTTTCGTTGCCGAGTTCGGCGGCGATGGCGGCAAAGGCTGAGTTGCATGACTGCTGAAGCGCCTGGTCAAAGTTGACCGTGCCGTGTACTCCGTTACACTTTACGACACTGCCCGCCTTGTTGTACCAGGCGCCGTTGCAAGTGAAGTAACGCTGATTTATATCGATTATGTTTTCAATGGCACTGCAGGCGGTTACAATCTTGAAGGTGGATCCGGGTGTGTATACACCGCTGAAAAAGCGGTTTAAGTAGATACCGTCGTATTTGTCTGTCTTGTCTGTGGCAATATCCTCCGGTTTGTTGTATACATCGTATGTCGGAAGAGAGACCGCACAGTAGATTTCTCCGGTTTTGTAGTTGTATACACCGATGGTGCCCTGATAGTTTCCGAGGGCTTCCATTGCGGTGACGCAGAGACGTGAGTCAATTGAGAGCTGTACATCGTTGCCTGCGCCGTCTCTTTTGAGTTTGTATACACCGTTTAAAAGGCTGTATCCCGTGAGGTTGGACTTCATGGCTGAGTGAACGCCGGTGGCGATGAATCCGCCGGTATCACCGACAACATGGAGGGTGGCCTCACGGACTTTTTTGTCTTCAGCAAACTTGCGCTCACCGTCAACTGTCTGAGCGAGAATTACGCCATAGCGGTCGGTTATCGTACCTGCGGCAATCAGTTCACCCTTTGAGTAGAGGTGCTTGTTGTACTCTTTTACGACCCAGTCGTCTGAGTTCACACCCATCGTAAAGAAAAGGAGGATGAGTCCGAACAGGAAGGCGAGCGCAAAGACGTACATTATGTATGATCTTCTGAATATTCTGTTCATCGCTTACCTCCCGCCCATGTTCTGTTGTCGGCGGCCTTGATGAAGGCGAGCAGAGCCCAGCACGAGATTGTACTGGAGCCGCCGCGGCTGACGAACGGCAAAGTGACGCCGGTCATCGGCAGAAAATCGGTTACGCCGAAGATGTTCAGTGCTGCCTGGAAGAGCAGAAGTCCGCCGGCGGCACAGCATGAAATGGAATAGAAAGCACTGCGTGCGCCTTTGGCGCAGCGAATGCTGTGAATGAAAATGAATATGAATGCGTCCGCGACAAGGAATGCTATCAGCATACCCCATTCTTCACAGAGCACGCCGAATATCAGGTCTTCTGTTGCCGCAAAGACATCCCTCAAATGGCCGTTTCCTATGCCGAGACCCAGAAAACCGCCGCTTACGGAGTATGTCAGGACTCGTGTCTGCTGGTATCCCTTTCCGTTTGAGAAGTCCCAGACATGCCTGTATGTAGCGAATCGCTGCATTATATAGTCTGACCGCATAAGCACGACGAGACCGGCGAGCATTGCAGCGCCCAGGATGAGGAACAGAATTGTACGTACGTCACCTGAGCGCATGAATGCGAGCACGACGAATGTGAAGAAGAATATGAGAGCGGTACCGAGATCACGCATCAGGAACAGCATGCCTATACAGATTACCGCGAATATTACGTATTGTGTGAGGCTTCGGCGTGACTGAAGCTGTTCGAGGGTTGCCGCGCCGACAAAGACAAATGTTACTTTTACCAGTTCGGAAGTCTGAATTGAGAAGCCTCCGAATGAGAGCCAGTTGTATGCGCCGTTTATGTTTCTCGCAAAAATCAGCGTGACAAGGAGCATTACGATTGAAGCGGCAGCGAAAGGCTTGCGGAATTTTTCCGCTCTCTCGACATCGGCGACAATGAAGAGGAGAATGACAAAAGCAGCGAAACCGAGGACAACGGCGATGAACTGCTTTATTAGCTGCGCCGTTCCCACGCTGGCATTGACAACAAGGCTTATTCCCGTGAGGAAGAAGGCGATGTATTCGAGCGCCAAAGAGGATTTTCTCAGTTTGATTGTGGATATGACAGACCAGAGCCATTCTATTGCGGTGAACGCGATGAATACTATGCTTGCAGCCGTATTCAGCGTACCATCCGCTTTAAAAATGACCTGGTAGAATGTGATTATCTGGAATATGGAGATTAAAAGCATGGTTGGGAACCAACGTGGTCCGTTCAACTTTTTTCCTCCCTTATGAGTTCTGCGAGAATTTAAGTGTAAATCCGCAGATTTCTATGATGTCGCCGTCTTTAAGCGGCGTGCATTCTGTTACTTCCACTCCGTTTAAGAGTGTTCCGGCGGCGGAATCAAGGTCCTCTATAATCCAGCCTTCGTCGGAGCGGGAAAGCAGGGCGTGAGAACGCGAGACGGAGGGATTGGAAATCTGGACATTTGCTTCATTGCTCCGTCCTATGAGGATTGATGCAGCGTTGTCTATGTTGATTTCATCGCCTGTCAGAAGGTTCTTTAAGGTGCAACCTGTCTTCAGGTGCTCAGGCAGAATTATCTCGCCTGTGTGGAATTCCTCGCCTGTTTCAAAGAGTGCGGGATTTTCCTCGGGGACTTCGCGAGGGGTCTTCTCGTTCTGCAGATCTTCGAGATCGTAAAACGCGAAGATCGCATTGCCGAAGACCAGCGTGTCGCCGCTCTTCACTTCAGTGGGCTGAAGATTCAGGTCGTCGACACGGTTGCCGTTGACGAATGTTCCCGTCTTTGAATGGGTGTCAAAAACAAGCCAACGGCCGCCTCGCTTCGTAAGTACTGCGTGGAAACGCGAGACAGTCGTGTAGTTTAAAACAATGTCGCAGGCACGGCTGCGGCCGATTGCGGTCTCGTAACCGACGAGCGGCAGCTTGTCACCGTTGGCGGAATTTATGAGATAGCCTATGGTGCCTGTTTTTTTGTTGCCGCGGATAAGCGAGATGCCGCAGCCGAAAATGATGTAAAAGGCCAGAATGGGGAGAACCCATCGGCCGAAAGTAAAGAAGAAACTGCTGTCCAAAATTCCACCTCCCGTCAATTGAGAATTGCATAGGAAAATTGTAGCAAATAGAGATATTTTTTACAATATGGGCTTTTGTTCATAATATGTTCATATTTATCATTTAATATCTGTATTCGTAGTATAGTTTATAAGTTTATAAAGGGGAAGTATCTTATGCTTACAACTGCACTTATCGGTATCATCGCAATCGTTGCACTTGTTCTCATGATGGTTTGCATCATGTTTGCATGCATCGCGATCATACTCATGTACACAGGCCGTTCTGCAACTTATGACAGAGCCGGCAAGAAGATGCGCAGAGCAGCAAAGCCGAAAAAGACAAGAAATAAATAAGATAGCTGGTGAGGCCCGCTTGGTAATCAAGCGGGCTTTGTTTGCATAAGGGGGTGAGAGCCTTGCAGAATGACTTTTACGCCTTTGTGTCGCGAATGAAGTATATCGACAGGTGGGCTCTCATGAGGAACACTGAGGAGGAGTCTCTCACTCAGCATTCCTATGAAGTGGCCGTAGTGGCCCACGCCCTCGCTGTCATCAGCAATAAGCGTCTCGGTACGGAATATGACCCCGGAAAGATTGCGCTTATTGCACTGTTTCACGACGCATCGGAAATTTTAACGGGTGATATGCCTACGCCCGTCAAGTACTTCAGTCCTGATATAACTAACGCGTATAAGGATGTTGAAAAGATAGCTACGCTTAAGCTTCTTGAAATGCTTCCGGAAGATCTGCGTTCTGAGTATGAGGACATCCTTCTTCCGAAGGAGGAAGACGCCGAGCTTTGGAAACTCAACAAGGCTGCCGACAAAATCAGTGCGCTCATAAAGTGCATTGAGGAGCAGAAAGCAGGCAACCGCGAGTTTGACAAAGCGCGTGAAGCGACTGAGGCAGCAATTCATAGTTTAAATTGCGAGGCAGCGGAAATATTCCTCAGGGAATTTCTGCCGAGCTTTAATTTGACCCTCGATCAACTTAACAAGTAGGAGGAAACAAAAAATGAAAGCAAAAGAGTACAGAGCACTGGCTCGTGAAAAACTTCAAGGCCATTGGGGCGTTGCCGTTCTGACCGGTTTTGTTGCATCTCTTCTCGGCGGAATTACAGTCAGCTCACCGACATTCTCATCCAGCTTTGATGACGAAGATGTTTCAAAGCTTTTTGAGAAATTCGGTGTTGACGGTTCTGCTCCGGGCACCGATGATATCGATCAGCTGATGCAGCAGCTTCAGAATGTTCCCACCTTTGTCTGGGTAATTCTCGCTGCCGTAACCAGCATCCTCGCTATCTGGGGAATCGCCACATTTATTCTCGGCGGTCCCGTAAGGGCGGGTTACTGCAATTACAACATCAACCTGATGAACGGCGAAGGCAAGTTTGAGGATCTCTTCTCACGCTTTAACATTTTCATTAAAGCTTTTCTTGCCAAACTTCTCGTCGGCATCATCACGGCAATAGGTTTTATCCTTCTCATAGTTCCGGGCATTCTGGCGACTTATGGTCTTCAGATGACATTCTATATTCTTGCTGAGCATCCGGAGATGGATCCGTTTGATGCCATCAAGGCTTCCTGGAACATGATGAAGGGTTATAAATGGAAACTCTTCTGCCTGCAGCTCAGTTTCATAGGCTGGTCATTCCTCTGCATATTCACACTCGGAATCGGTGCATTGTTCCTTACTCCTTATGTTGAAGCGGCAACTGCAGCTTTCTACAAGAGTATCTCTGAGCCCAAGGTAGAACTTATTGAGGAATATACTCCGGTGCAGCCGGCAGAATAGAACGAATTAATTTTGAAGGGAGATCAAAATTATGTTTAACATTTCGCTTAATGAAATTCTTGAAAAAGCTGCCGGCGGTCTCGGCCGTTTCAGCGACAAAGTTCAGCCTTCGGTTCATGAGGGCAGATGGCAGCAGTTCTGGGACTGGGTTGATGAAAAGTGGTATCATTCCGAGCTTCACAACGGTGTAAAAGATTCCAGAAACCAAAAATAAGGAGAACCCATGTACGCAGTTTGTTTAGACCTTGAAGGCGTGCTTGTCCCGGAAATATGGATTGCTTTCGCTGAGGCGACGGGCATTCCCGAACTCCGCAAGACAACACGTGATGAGCCCGATTATGACAAACTCATGAAGTATCGCCTCGCGATACTCAAGGACCATGGCCTGGGTCTCAAAGAGATTCAGGATGTCATAGCAACTATAGACCCCATGCCCGGCGCCAAAGAATTCCTTGACGCCCTTCATGAGTTTACGCAGGTTATCATTATCAGTGATACCTTCTCGCAGTTTGCGAAACCGCTCATGAAAAAACTGGGCTGGCCGACCATTTTCTGCAACGAACTTGTTGTTGCGGACGATGGAGAAATCACGGACTATAAAATGCGCTGTGACAAGTCTAAACTTACAACGGTAAAGGCTCTGCAGAGTGCCGGAATCGAGACAATTGCAAGTGGTGACAGTTTCAACGATCTCGGCATGATACAAAACTCAAAAGCAGGCTTTCTCTTTAAGACGACAGAACAGATAAAGGCGGATTATCCGGAAATACCCGCTTTTGAGACTTACGATGAACTTCTTGCTGCAATAAAAGAAGCAGTAGAAGAGTAAGTAAAAAAATAAAGGACCGAAGGTGAAAACCTTCGGTCCTTTTTATTGACCTTATTCGGCAGTCTCAGCGACTTCGTTTTCGCGTTTTGCCTTAACGGCTTCAGTGATTTCGGCAACCTTAGCCTCGTCAAGAATGAAACGTTTCTTGAACCAGATGAAGGCGATTATGAGACCGACTATCGGAATAACCGTCATCGTCATGCGGAGACCTGTCTTCTGAGCGAGTGTTACCGCAGCTGAGAAGTCATGTACCTTGTCCGCTTCGCTTACGTCCGTACCTGCCTGAAGTTTATTGATTGAAAGGCAGATGGAAGCGGCAAGAGCAGCAATACCGGAAGCAAGCTTGACGACGAATGTCTGCATTGAGAATATTACCGACTCATCACGGCGGTTGTTCTTAAGTTCACCGTAGTCAACCGTATTCGCAAGGAAGACGGTTGTGATAACCGTAAGCATTCCGTTTGCGGCGAAGATGAAGAAGCCGGGGATGAAGAGCAGGAATACATTGCTCATATTTGTGAAGGCGAGGGCAAGGAGTACTACATAGCCCGCCATTGCCATGCCGAGGCAGATGTAGAAAATCTGAAGGCTTGTGAACTTCTTGCGGAGAGCGGGATAGAAGGCCATCATGCTGAGAACCTGAATTCCGCCGCCGAACATGTTGAAGAGAACATAAGCACCGTTCCAGCCCGTGCCGCCGAAGTCATACTTGAAGAAGTAGATGACAAGGTTTGAGGTGATGTAGACGGCCGTGTTTATGAGAACGATAGCAACCGTTACTGTCATGGCCTGATCGTTTGAAACGAGGGCCTTGAACATCTCCTTGATGGTAGCTGTTTTCATCTCGGCCGTTGAACGCTCTTTGATGTTGATGCACATGAGAAGTGTGAAGATTACAAAGAGCACGGCAACGATGAGGGAGAAGAATTTGAAACCGACAATTTCGCCGGCGTTGCCTTCAACGTGGCCTATCATTTTACCGAGCATGGGAACAATCATCATTGTGACGATTGTGATTATTGCGCTGCCGACACCTGCGCATGTACGTGCGAGTGTCGTCAGGTTTTCGCGCTCTTTTCCGCCTTGTGTGAAAGCGGGAATCATTGACCAGTAGGGGATATCCATCATTGTGTAAGTTACACCCCAGAGGATGTAAAATACTGCGGCATAAGCAACGAGTCCGCCTGCTGAAAGCGTGGGAGGAGCGGAGAACATAAGGAAGAGGATAATCGCGTTTGTTACTGTACCGATGAGGAGCCAGGGACGGAACTTACCCCAGCGTGTCTTTGTCTTTGCAACAATTCCGCCCATTATCGGATCGTTGAATGCGTCAAATACACGGGCAGCCATGAGGATGACGCCCATTGCAGCTGCGTTGACACCTAAGAGATCCTGAAAATAATAGAGTACATAGCTGGCGGAGAGCATGTACACCATATCTTTTCCTACCGCACCCAGTGCATAGGAGAGTTTGGATTTGCCGGATAAAGTGTAATTATTATCCATTTCATTACTCCTTTTTGTTTATTTTACGAGTCTTACACAATTTCATATTACAATAACAAAAGAAAAATGAAAAGCATTTTATTGCGCAGCAGTGGCAATAATGCTAAAATTATCAATATTAAGTCTCAAAGGGGAGAACTCTCAGGTGTTACAAAAAATAGACAGAAGGGCGCTTATCGGTATAGGTCTTCTTGTCATTGTGCTTATTGCCATCATAGTTGCCATTATAATCGGAAAGCACAGCTATAAGCCTTCCAAAAAGGCAGAGAAGACGACGGGGGCTGAGGCTACATCCGAGGTGACAACCGAGGAGCCGAAAGAGCTCACCGTTGAAGAAAAGATGGCAAAATTTGAAAAAGAATATCTTGAGAACAGGGGCGACAAGGGAGAGGATAAGACTCCTCCCGTACTCGTCGCGACTGATTATTCAACTGTAGAAAAAGGAGCAACCCAGATTCCGGGGCCGACCTTTGCAGTTGATGATCGTGACAAGAGTGTAACCCTGACTTATGAGGGCGAATATGATCTTAATAAACTCGGCGATTATCCCCTTGTCCGTGTCGCGACAGACTCCTCAGGCAATGTAACAAAGAAGGCATTTACACTGAGAGTTGTCGAGAAGAAGGAAAAGAAGGAAGAAACGGTCGTAAAGATGGATCCGTATCCGCTTGCCAACGCCATTTCAAAATGGAAGACCGATAAGACACAGATCGGTATTGATGTTTCAAAATGGCAGGGCGATATAGACTGGGCTAAAGTCAAGGCCGGCGGCGTTGAATTTGTCATGATGCGCCTCGGCGTCCAGGACGGTTTCCGCGGCGAGCGCTATATTGACCGTAAATTCATACAGAACTTCAAAGGTGCGCAGGCCGCCGGCCTTCCGGTAGGCGTCTACTTCTACTCCTGTGCCACCTGTGCCGAAGACGGAGCGGAAGACGCGAAGTTTGTGCACAAGACCCTGACGGAAAACGGATTTGTACCTGACCTTCCGATAGCCTTTGACTGGGAGGAATGGGGCAACATAACAATAGCGAAGATGAGTCTCGGTGACCTGAACGACTCATTCAAAATGTTCTCCGGCGTGCTTCAGGCCGCAGGCTACAAGACCTGCCTCTACCAGAGCAAGTCTTATCTTGCAAACGGTTTCTGGTACGACCAGGACAAATATGACATATGGCTCGCGCAGTACTACAAAGAGCCTACCTATGAGGGCAAGTTCTTCATGTGGCAGTTCTCCGCCACGGGTGTCGTACCCGGAATTGCCGGCGACTGCGATTTAGACCTCATGTACTTAAGCTGAAAACGAAAACTGAAAAATAAAAGAACCGCTTACAGCCGTAAGCGGTTCTTATTTTGTTTTAATCAGCTTGTCTTTGTGGGAAGCAGTGAACCTACGCGCATTGCAAAGTCGAGGAAGTTCTGGGTCTGGAGAACAACGCGGCCGGGACCGGTGAGCTTTGTGAGGAAGAGTCCCTCACCGCCGAAGAGGATGTTTGAGAATCCCTTTACGGTCTCGATTTCATAGCTTACGCTCTTGTCGAAAGCAACAACGTTACCTGTGTCAACTTTCAGAACTTCGCCGGGAGCGAGGTCTCTGATAATCTGGTCACCGTCTACCTCAAGGAAAACATGGCCGTTGCCCTTGATATCCTGAAGGATGAAGCCTTCACCGCCGAAGAGACCGGCTGAGAAACGCTTTGTGAAAGCTATGCTGACGTCAACACCGTTTTCGGCGCAGAGGAAAGCGCGCTTTTGAGCAATGATACCGGGTGTGCCGGTGAGGTCGAACGGAATGATGTCGCCGGGTACTGTTGAGCCGAAAGCGACAACTGCGCCGTCTCTGTCAGCAGTATATGTAGCCATGAAGAGAGATTCGCCGGCAAGCATTCTGCCGAGGCCCTTCATAAGGCCGCCCTTTGTGTTTGTGACCATGGAGATGCCTTCTGTCTGCCAGACCATGCCGCCACTCTGGGTGTAGATTGAGTCGCCTTTGTTCAGCGTGAACTCAACTGCGGGTACTGTTGTACCTACTTTGTGGAACTCGAGGGGCTTTTTAGCCGCAACGGGAGCGGGTACATCGGAAACTGCCTCAGCATTTATTGCAGCGCCGCATTCCGTACAGAATTTCGCACCATCAGGTATCTCTTTTCCGCATTCGGGACAAATCATATGAATTCCTCCTTTAAGGTTTTTACTCTTTCAGTATACATTGTATTTGCTTAAAAAACAAATATGTATTATATTTGTGATGTAGGACCAACGGATTTGAAAAAGCAAAAAGGAGGTATTTTCATGCTTTGGGGACCAAACACGGACGAAGCCCGCGCCATAGTTGATGAAGCATTGACTCATGTTCGCGACGTAAACCACTTTGACTGGACCTTTATTGCGATTCTCGCCCTCGTTTTCATAGGCGTATATGTACCGCACATAAAGGAGAAGAAATGGGACGCCATCGGCGCCGCACTCGGCCTCTACGGTATTCACTGGCTCTGTGAAATCGTAAACGCCGTCATCTGTCACTTCGCCGGCTACGGTATGTGGCATGTAACACAGTCCAGCACATCGTTCATTCTTCTTATCGGTGTATCCTGGGAACTTTCAATGATGTTCTCAATTGCCGGTTTCGGAATCGAACTCATGCCGGAGGACAAACATGCGAAAATCATGGGTATCAACAACCGTGTATTCTTCGTTCTTTCCATGTCGCTCGGTTTCTCAATTTTTGAGATCTTCCTTGCGTCAACATCCGCTTTCCAGTGGGTATGGCCTTTCTGGGGCGCAATTCCCGTATGGATTCTGGTTTACATCCCGTTCTTTATCGCAGCCGTACTCGGTTACGACCTGAAGGGCAAGAAAAAGAAGATTTATCTTGCCGCCATCTGGGCTCAGGTAGCTCTCGCTCTTGCAATCCTCTGCCCGCTCGGAATCATCTGATCAAACAGCACGAAATGAAAACGACGACCCTGAGGTTGACCTCAGGGTCGTTTCTTTTTGTACTATCTATACAATAATATTTTGAAGGCTTGGAGACTATGTCAATGGAAATCAAGACTTCCGGATAGTAAAATAACAGTTGTTAAGTTAACAATTGTTATTTTTTAGGAGGTGAAATTGTGGATAAACCGCTCGTGCTTGAACTCAAGGCCAACTCGCTGGATGACGGGCCGGGAATCAGGACTGCAGTATTTTTCAAGGGCTGCCCGCTCGACTGTATCTGGTGTCACAATCCCGAGAGCAAAAAGACTTACGCGGAACTCTCCGTAGCGGCGGAGGACTGTATAGGCTGTTTCAGTTGCAAGAATGTCTGCCCGAAGCATGCTGTCGGCCCGGACAGACCGGGAATACTTGACAGGTCGCTTTGCGACGACTGTTTTCTCTGCACCGAGGTCTGTCCGCCCAAAGGTCTGCAGCGTGTCGGCAAAGACATGACCATGGAGGAGATTGTAAAAAGATGCGCCTCCGACAAGCCGTTCTTTGACGTGTCAGGCGGAGGCGTGACCCTGACCGGCGGCGAGCCCACAATGTTTACCGAATGGGTCGGTGAACTCTGCAGAAAACTCTCCGATGCCGGCCTTAGAATTCACATTGAGACCTGCGGCATGTTCAACTTTGAGAAAGTGAAGGAACTCATTCTGCCGTATATCTCAAGCGTCTATATGGATGTCAAGATTTACGACAGGGAGGCGCACAAGAAGTATTGCGGTGTGCCAAACGATGTAATCCTGCAAAATCTCGGGCTGATGGTTGAAGCTTCAAAGGATATGGGATTTGATTTCCTTCCGAGAACACCGCTTATTCCGAATATAACTGACACGGATGAGAATCTTGAGAGCATAGCAGATCTTTACGTAAAACTCGGCATAAAGGAGACGGAACTTCTGCCGTACAATCCGACCTGGTACGGCAAGAATACAAAACTCGGCCTGAAACTGGCCCCCGAACTTGAGGGTCTCGACAAGTGGCAGGAACCGGAAAAGGTCGCTCATTGTAAGGGTATTTTTACCGATAAGGGTATTACGTGTAAATAAAAGGGAGGTTTAAAATGGCTAAGAAAACAGCTACCGGCGAAGTGGCGAACAGAATCACTCATATAGTGCTTCAGTATTTTGCTTTCCAGTTCACCTATGTTAAGAAGAACAATGACTATCTTAAGACCTATGACGGTTGGCTCGATTTCTCCATCAGTATTGCAACTGAGGACGGAGCGGTTCAGCAGAGCCTCTGGTTCAAAGACGGCAAGGGCTATGTCAAGAGCAGCACTGAGGGAACAGATTCCCATATCACATTAAAGGACACCACTGCTCTTGCGCATCTGGCGTCATATCCGCCGAATGAAGTGCTTCTTATGGTGCTTCGCCATGAGATGACTACTAGCGGCACCCTCGTGTTCATTGAAACCTTTGACTTCCTCGTCTCTGTTCTGATGAAGAACAGTCAGATAAAGAAGATGAGAAAGCAGCGTGAAGAGCGTCTTGAATCCGGCAGGGAGATTTCCGGAATGCCGGTTGAGAAGCGTCCGAGAAAGCCGAAGGAATTCATGAAGGCTGACTCCGTTGACGCGGGCGTCAAGTATCTGACGGATGACCCGTATCTCACTTCCTATTCGCTTGAGAATTATCCGCGCCTTAAGAAGTATCTTGATTATCATCACTGCGGAACTCCCGAGATATGTATTGAGCGTGCGAAGATTCTCACGGACTTCTTCAGGGAGCACGGATTTGAGACGAGAGAGGACGGCAAGCCCTGGGTACCCATTGAGCGCCAGGGAGAGGCTTTCCGTTATCTTATGGAAAACAGAAAGCCGATCATCCGCAAGGGTGACCTGATTGCCGGTACTACAACTACAAAGGAAATCGGTGTACCGCTTTATCCTGACGCACAGGGCACAATGATCTGGGCGGAACTTCTCACGGTTCATGAGAGAATGCTCAATCCGTACGGAAAAGTTTCGGATGAAGATGTTCACACCTTAAACTCATATGTCTTCCCGTATTGGGTTCACAGAAATTTCCGCGAGTATGTCCGCGAGAAATACAATGAGCCTCTCTGCCAGCAGCTTGATGAGCGCTGGGCCGCAATCTTCATGTGGAAGACAGTTGCTCTCTCCCATACCATACTTGACTATCCGAAGGTTTTAAAACTCGGTCTTCGCGGTATCATTGATGAGATAAATGCCGAACTTGAATCGGACAAGGACGCAAACGAGGAGAAGCAGCTCACACTTAAAGCGATGATAGATTGCTGCGAAGGCATGATAACCTATGCCCGCAACCTTGCAGCGCAGGCACAAAAGGAAGCTGACGCCGAGAGCGATCCGAAACGCAAGGCCGAACTTCAGGTTATTGCCGATGCAGTTGCCCACTCACCGGAGTATCCGGCACGCAATATGGACGAGGCTGTTCACGCTGTTTGGGTTCACTGGGTAGGCGTTCATATGGAGAGCACAAACGCGGGCTTCTCACTCGGACGTATGGACCAGTGGCTCCAGCCCTATTTTGAGGCTGATATGGCAAAGATCACCGATAAGGCAGAACGTGACGCATACATCTCACATGTCATTGAACTTCTCGGCTGCTTCTATCTCCGCTGCCAGGATCATCTTCCGCTCATCCCCGACATAGGCAACTATCTCTTCGGCGGAAGTTCATCAGACCAGGCTATTACTCTCGGCGGTATCACACCTGACGGAGAGGACGCCGTCAATGACATGACATATGTCTTCCTCAAAGTAACTGAGATACTCGGTATGAGAGACCCCAACGTCAATGCACGTTACAATGCTTCAAAGAATAGCATGACTTATTTGAAGCGTCTCTGCGAGGTCAATGTAAACACAACCGCCACACCGTCAATTCACAACGACGAGCAGGTTATGGCATCACTTGTTGACCATCATTACGAGCAGAGAGATATGTATGACTGGGCGGCCACGGGCTGTGTTGAGCCTACCATTTCCGGTAAGCACCTCGGTCATACAAACTGCATGATGTTCAACATGGTATCCGCGCTTGAGATGGCTCTCTACAACGGCTATCATCCGCTCATGCGCTGGGACCTCGGTTCCAAGACCGGCGAGGTCAAAGACTTCGCAACCTTTGAGGACTTCCTGCAGGCATTCTTTAAGCAGCTTGCGTTCCAGGCTGACCTCGCCTGCGAATATAACAACTTACTCGGCGAAGCCCACTCCGTAATTCGTCCGACACCGTTCATGTCATCCGTCATCGACGGATGCATCAAAAAGGGTCTGGACTGCACAAAGGGCGGAGCCAAGTACAACTCATCAGGTACGGCATGCATAGGCCTTGCCGACATAGTTGACTCACTTATGGCAATCAAGACCCTCGTATATGACCGCAAGAAGTATACATTTGAGGAAGTCGTACAGGCAACGAAGGACAACTTTGAAGGTCACGAGGCAATGCGCAGCATTATACTGACAGAGACCCCGAGATTCGGTTCCGACAATGACGAAGCCGTTGCCATGGCAAACCGCGTCACGAAGTTCATGAAGGACTGCTTCTGGGAGCACATAAACTTCCGCGGTGGCCATTACACAACGGGCTTCTGGTCAATGTCCAACCATGTTGCTTTCGGCTCGCTGACCGGTGCTCTGCCGTCAGGCCGTCTGGCCTTCCAGCCGTTCACACCGGGTCTTACACCTGAAGCGAATGCCTCAAAGAGCCTTCTCGACAATATTAAGGATGTCTGCAAACTTGACCCGACAAGCATGAATAACAACATAGCTTTCAATGTCAAGGTCAATCCTTCACCGAAGGACACTCACGAGCAGACAGTTGACCATGTAACTGCATATGCCAAGGCTTACTCAGACCTCGGCGGCATGCAGATGCAGTTCAACGTCGTTTCTTCCGATGTCATGCGCGCCGCAATGGCTAACCCGGACGAGTACCGCGACCTCATGGTACGTATCTCCGGTTACAACGCATACTTTGTTGAACTCTGCCGCGACCTTCAGCTTGAACTCATAAACCGCGCTGACTACGCGATGAACTGATTTTGAAAAAGAGGAGAATCTGAAATGAGAATTGACGGTAAACTCATTGCTTTTATCTTTGATCTCGACAACTGGGCAAAGGATAAGATGGTCAACGACTTGAACTATCCTGCAGTCAAAGAGGAAAAGATGTAATTTACAATCCGGATTATCCGCAGATCTGTAAGGCGGACCTCTTTTATAATCCTTACAGCAGCAAGTATCCGAAGTATCCGGTAATAATCAATGTCACGGCGGAGGCTGGGTTATAGGCGACAAGCGCAACAGCCGCGGCCAGTGCCTCCAGATGGCCGACAGCGGCTGGTTTGTCGTAAACATAAACTACGGCCTTCCGCCTAAGGAGTACAAGCTTTTTGAAAAGCACAATCCGGCAGCGAGCCACGGCGAGCACTACTATCCCTTCCAGATAGCAAATGTCTATCAGGCCATGGAATGGGTTGCAAAAAACGCAAAAGAGTACAATCTTGATCCGGATTGTGTTATAGTATCAGGTGACTCCGCCGGCTCACACATTGCAGGTGTGACGGCCACGTCGTACGCGAATGCGGATTATCGCAAGGCCCTCGGCCTTCCTGACCCTGCAGTAAAACTCAAGGGTGCGATACTCTTCAGCGGTTTCTATGATCCGTATAAATTCTACGGTACGGACGCGTTGAAGATCCCCGTATTCGGAGAACTGCCGAGGGCCCTCTTCGGCACGCGTCATCCCGAGAATGATCCGATGTACAAGTATTTCAATCCCATACCCTACATCACCAAGGACATTCCGAAATGCCTTGTCGTAAACGGAAACAAGGATCCGATAACATACGGACAGTCCCGTCTGTTTAAGGACAAACTTGAAGAAGTCGGTGCGGACCATGAGTTCTACGAAGAAACCGGTCTGCTCGCCCTTCATGATTTCCACTTGCTGGCGTTCCTTCCGAACTCACACAAGTGCATGCAGTACGTTGCCGGGTTCCTTGACAGAACAGCCCCGGTTAAATAAAGGAGAATTTCAGTGCCAAAGAAAGCGAGAAGCCCGGAAGAGGTTAAGAAGATCAGGGAAGAGATTCTGGATAAGACACTCGAGCTGATAAACGAGGTCGGTTTTGACAATTTCACGATGCGCAAACTTGCCGGCAAGCTCGGCCTCACGGCAACAACAATCTATCAATATTATAAAAATAAGGAAGAGCTGTACTTTGCCGCATTGACGCAGGGTTTTGATACTCTGTGCGATGTAGTGCAGGAGGCACTCGGAAAGCAGAATGATCCCAAGGAGAGACTCCGCGAGGTCATCCGCGCCATCATCCGTTTCTCGCTCGCTCATCCGAATGTCTACAACATCCTTTTCGTCTCCGATGTCCCCAAGTACTATGACTATGTCGGAACGGAGAGCGAGGCTGTGGCAAAGAATGAGCTTGATGCCGCTATGCGATTTCGGAATCTGCTCATCAGCACCGTTCTTCAGTCGGGTATAATAAAAGCCGACAGCGAAAACGATGTGCTGATGGACCTCATCGCCGGCATATGCACCATCCACGGCTATATTGTCTTCGTCAACAGTCAGATAACCGACTATCTGCTCGGACCCGACACAGAGACTGACAGTGACGAGATGGTAAACAAACTAATAGACACCGCATTCGCTAAATACGGGTAAAAAAAGCCCCTGCCGAAAGGCAGGGGCTTAAACTATGCTTATTTCAGTCTCATAAGGAATATCATCGGAACGATGATCAGCGCTGCAAGTAAAACTGAGAAGATGACATACACTGCACTTATCATCGGTATCAGGCCGCATATTGCCAACAGCAGATATCCAAGGAAGAGCGACATTAAAATGGAGATGGCTTCCATCATTTTTCTGGTGATGATAATTGCCGTGCCGTAGTTTTGCGGTTTGACTGTCGGAATGTTCCAGAGATTCGGAAAGAATGATGTGCTTATCATTATGATGGGCAGGAACCAGGCCATAACGAGAAGGAAAACTGCATTGCCTTTTCCGCCTGTTCCCGTGACATTGCCCTGAAAGTCAAAATTGGTGGGAATTACTTCCGGTATCTTCGCATAGTTCATCACAAAGAACACCGTTACGCCAATCAGTATTACAACACAAATGCCCATCAGCAAAAAGTCATGCCAGCGAAGACCTTTCATATTATCACCTCTGAAGTAATTATAGCACGGAAATTTTCATTTGGTATGCGGAAATCAGACAGTTGCCTATTTATTATATTAAGTGATAAAATAGAACCATATTGAACAAGGAAGTGAGATTATGCCTGAGGAGAAAAAACTTCCCGCTTCAAATTCAAAAATGAGAATAGTCAAGCTTATTCTCATCTATATGCTGTTTATCTTTATTAATATTTCGGTTAATCGGATTGTCAAACATTTCGATTTGCCGCTATACGTAGACAATATAGGAACACTGCTGGGTGCGGTGCTCGGCGGATATCTTCCGGGTATATTCGTGGGATATCTCACGAATATAATAAATGCCACGCAATCAGTGGAGAATCTTTATTATGCCGGAATAAGTGTGCTTATTGCCGTGTCCGCATCGTTCCTTGCAAGGCGCGGCTTCTACGATAAATTCTGGAAAGCACTTCTTACGGTGCCGTTTCTCGCGTTCTGCGGAGGCGGCGTCGGCTCGGTTCTCACAATGTGCATTTACGGCGCTGAGAACGGCGGCTTCCATCAGCTGGGTTATGATTATGCGATGGATTTGCTCGACAAGCTCATCACGGTTGTCGGCTTTTATCTCATAAAAAAGATCATGCCGAAGAGCGTGAAGAATATTCTCGCGCTCACGGACTGGCGGCAGACACCTCTTACCAAGGATCAGATTAAAAAGGCGCAGAAGATAGGCACCAGAAACATGCCGCTTCATATGAAACTCGCGTCTTTAATCTGCGCGGTCATGATTCTCGGAGCAGTGGTCACGACTGCGATAAGTTTCCATCTGTATCGCCAGTTCTCGGTTGAACAGTATATGACAATCGGCAGGAACTCCGCGGAACTTGTCGCAAAGTCGATAAACGGCAATATGGTCAACAAGTATCTTGAGGACAAAAATACGATGCTCAATGGCTACAAACCCGCTGAGAGAGATTTGTACGAGATTCTGAATAATGCTGACTATATAGAATACATTTACGTTTATCAGATAAGGGAAGACGGCTGCCATGTCGTGTTTGACCTCGATACCCCGGACACTCCGGGAGCAGAACTCGGTGAGGTTATCCCGTTTGACGAGTCGTTTAAGGAGGTTTTACCTCAGCTTCTTGCCGGTGAACGCATTGACCCTATTATCACGAACGATACATTCGGCTGGCTGCTTTCGGACTACGAGCCGATTTACGATACTTACGGAGACTGTGTGGCTTATGCCTGCGTAGACATAAGCATGCGCGACATAGAACTCAACAGTATCAGTTTCCTTGCAAAGATCCTCTCGCTTTACATCGGTTTCTTTGTCCTGATACTTGCGCTTTATCTCTGGTATACGGAGTATCATCTGACTTATCCGCTCGACGCGATGACCTTTGTCGCCGGCGAGTTCGTCTACAACAATGACGAGACTCTTGAGTCGAGTGTCGATCGAATGCGGCAGCTTAAAATAACGACCGGCGACGAGATAGAAAACCTCTATAACGTGCTCGTCAAGACCCTTGCGGACACAGTCGACCATCTGGAAGACGTTGAGCGAAAGGGCGAGCAGATTGAGCGCATGCAGAGCGGCCTTATCTATATTCTCGCCGATATGGTTGAGTCACGCGACAAGTGCACAGGCAACCATGTCCGCAAGACAGCCGCATATGTTGAGCTTATAATGCAGCTCATGAAGGAGAACGGAATATATGCCGATGAACTCACGGATGAGTTTATGAGGGACGTTGTAAGTTCCGCTCCTCTTCACGATGTCGGTAAGATTAAAGTATCAGACATAATCCTCAATAAGCCGGGCAAACTCACCGACGAGGAGTTTGCAGAGATGAAGACTCATACAACCGCCGGCAAGGATATTATCGAGCGCGCTATTGAACTCTCCGGTGAATCCGGATATCTGAATGAGGCATTGAACCTCGCGACATATCACCACGAGAAGTGGGACGGCAGCGGATATCCGACAGGCCTCAAGGGCGACGATATTCCTCTCTCTGCCCGCATAATGGCGGTTTCGGATGTCTTTGATGCCCTGCTCTCAATCAGAAGCTACAAGGAGCCGTTCTCGTTTGAGAAGGCCATGGGCATTATAGAAGAGGGCATAGGCACACATTTCGATCCGCAGATAGCGCAGGTATTTGTCGATAATCCGGAGCGGGTATACAAGGTTGCTGCCGATAACAGAAAGAATATTGAGAACAGTGATCTGGAAGTATAACGATGATAAAATCAACGCTTTGTTATATCAGAAAAGATGATGAATACCTTTTGCTCTTCCGGGACAAGAAGAAAAACGATGTCAATGAGGGCAAATGGGTCGGGGTCGGCGGAAAGTTCTGTGAGAACGAAAGCGCTGACGAATGCCTCCTTCGAGAAGTGAAGGAGGAAACGGGGCTCACGCTTTCGCGCTATACTTTTCACGGCATAGTGTATTTTCATTCCGACAAGTGGGACGATGAGGCCATGTACCTCTATTCCGCCGACACGGATGACGAAGAACTCAAAGATCTCTTGCCCGAATGTCCGGAGGGCACATTGAAATTTGTCCCGGGGGATGAAATTCTGACCCTTCCCATGTGGGAAGGTGACCGGTATTTCCTGGAAGAACTTCTGGCAGGCAAAACCGATATTGATATGCACCTTTATTACCGGGGAGACACCCTGGTCAGAACAGAAAAGAAGGAGGATTGATATGGGAGTAAGTGTACTCGGCAGAATCTTCGGCGAAATCGCCCGTGCCGCGGGCAATGTAAATCCTTTAATTGTTGAAAAGAAGAACAAAAACCTGGTGAAGGATCTGCGTTCAATGGAACCGCTCTTTCCGATTTTCCTGGGCCGCCGCGGCTACAGCTATAAAAAAGTAAAAGTTGACGGCGTGACGACTGAGGTCTTCAAGCCCAAAAAGAATGCGTCGGAAAATGTGGTCTTTGTCTGCCACGGCGGCGCATATGTATCCCGAATGATGTTCTACTATCGCCTTCTCAACAAACGTTATTCAAAGGCTTCATACGGCGGAACGGTAATACATTTTGACTATACCTGCGCTCCCGAGGCGACACACCCTACAATGATTAATCAGACTCTTAAAGTCTGGGACTGGATGCTTGATCAGGGTTACAAGGCCGAAAACGTAATCGTTGTCGGCGACAGTGCCGGCGGTAATCTTGCGATGCAGCTTCTTTTAAGGCTGAGAGATGCCGGAAAGACAATGCCGCGCGGTGTTGTGCTGTACTCACCCTGGATTGATATGACAGCTTCAGGTGACTCATATGTCTATAATTACAAGGTTGACCCTGTTTTCGGCATCAGAGGAGTAACGCCTACACCGGAAGAGACAAAGGAACTCCTTTATAAGAGTGAACTCTTTATGTGGCTCGGCGATACGCCGAGAGATGACCCCTATGTCTCTCCCGTGCTCGCAGACTACGACAGCAGTTTCCCTCCTCTGCTCTGCTTCGTCGGAGGCATAGAGATGCTGCGCTCGGAGTCGGAACTCCTTGTTAAAAAATTCAGAGACGCGGGAGTAGAAGCCACACTCGAAACTCCTGACGGTATGTTCCATGCCTTCCCCGTTTACGAACTCTTCCCTGAAGCGCAGCGCGCTTTGAAACAGACATTTGCCTTCATGCGCGAAAAATTCGATCCGCAGGCATAAATAAAAATCAGAAAGGTGGAGTAATTATGAGCAAGTTTTTAATCCTTCTGAGAGAGTCGCAGTTTGCGAGGTTTCTCATCCCTGCCGGTATTCTTCTTATTGTGTTCGGAATAGTAACATTCACAATAAGTAAGAACAATCAGAACTACCTTCCGACAGAGGCCGTGGTCATCAGTGCCGAACTCGCTGAAGCGGAGCATACTGATGCTGACGGAAATCATGTGGATGCAACCTATACCGTCATAGTAAAGTACACGGTTGACGGCAAGGAATATGAGACTCTTCTCGGCGAACTTCCCGGCTATAAAGTCGGTGATATGATGAAGATTTATTATAATCCGGATGATCCTTCGCAGATTACACAGACCAAGAGTATGGTTCTTCCGATTGTAATAATCGTTGCAGGCGTCGCAGTACTTGCGGGCGGTATTGTAAGCGGTGTAAGAGCCGTTGGCAGATACAACAGACTTAAGGAACAGGAGGCCGGATGGGCACAATGAGTACTTATCATTTAAGACCGAAAACAGGAAGCGTAAAGCAGGCGTTTTATCTCGACAATGAAAACGGCGAAACAGTTTACGAGGCGGAAATGCTTAAGTTCTCGCTTCTCGGAGCATCACCGTTTGAGTTCCGAAACAAAACAAACGGGAAGACCGAAGAACATAAGGTTGGAAAAGTCGTAACTGTTGAACAGGGCAGCGGACTTATAAGCACCTTGTCAAAGAGATCATACTTCAAGTTCGACGATAAGAAGATATGGGACTACCTTCATGATCTCGGCATAAGAATTGAGAACGGTATGTCAGGCAGCAAACTCGGCATGAGCTACACGGTATTTCTTAACGGAAACCAAATAGCAACTGTTGCCTCTTCCTCTCCCAAAGGAAAATCTCTCATAACTACCGATCTCTACTATGATGTCACATGTGAAGAGAAAGACATTGAACTCGTTTTCCTTGTCGCTTTCTCAATCGCCAGAACAGACCAGCTGGTATACAGCTGATAATAAATTGTGTTACAATGGAGCCGTAAACTCGGAGAGGAGAAACATCTGTGAAAAGAGTATATGATTTTTTAAAGTCGGCTGAGACTTACTATCTCGCGACAACCGAAGGCGATCAGCCCCGTGTACGTCCCTTCGGAACAATTAATGAATTCGAAGGTAAACTCTACATTCAGACCGGCAAATCAAAGCCCGTCTCAGAGCAGATTCATAAGAACCCTAAGGCTGAAATCTGCGCATTCAAGGATGGCACTTGGCTCCGTGTGGAATGCACACTCAGGGAAGATGACAGAAGAGAGGCCAGAAAGGCCATGCTTGATGCCTACCCGGATCTTCGTGCAATGTACAATGAAGATGACGGAAACACGGAAGTTTTCGCAATTGAAAACGCTTTTGCCGTCTTCTACTCATTCACCGCAGAGCCCGTAATCGTAAAATTCTGATAAAAACTCAGTAAAAAAAGGAGAATTAAAATGCCGAAACTTTTATCTGCAGGCAAAGACCTTGTCAAAGCCAACCTCACAATCGACGGACTTCTTTCTTTTGCCAAAAGCACCAGCAGCACACTGAAGACTGTTGCAAAAGCTCTTGACGATGTAGTCATCCCCGCTCTCACAAAAATTCAGAGTAAAGTCAGCCCTAAGGAATAATGAAATTCGTTATTGCTTACCTGGCAATAATAAACATTGCGGCGTTTTTGCTGTTTGCCTATGATAAGAGGCAGGCGAAAAACGGCGGATGGCGGGTGCCGGAGACGACGCTTCTTCTGTCCTGCTTCCTGGGCGGTTCAGTCGGCGGACTTACCGCGATGAACTTCTGCAGGCATAAGACGAAGAAACCGCTGTTTTATATTGGCGTGCCGGTTATTATTGCAATACACGCTCTGATTCTGGCCTGTTGTTATCACAAAGGTCTTATATGAAAAAGAAAAGACGCAGCGTTTTACGCTGCGCCTTTTTTATTTGTCATTATGGCAGTTCTGCGTAGCGGGCAAGCAGATCGTCGTAGAACTTGAAGGTGTCCTCTACGGTCTCGCCCATACCGATCCATGAGAGGTGGTCAAAGTTCTGTCTGGTGGGAAGGTTGTACCAGATGCCTTTTTTGAAGTCCTGGTAGAAGGATTCCGCATCTTCGCTCGGGAAGCAGAAGGGTGCCTTCTGGCCGGGGACGTTTACGAAGCCGTCATTGTATGTCCACTCGTCAAGATTCCAGTGGTAGTTGTCGGCAAGGTACTGTGAGCCCCATTTGCTGCAGAGGATGGCGGGAACTTTGCTTATGAAGTTCGCATCCTTGTTTATGATGCGGCATCCGCGCTTCTCATCATAGTGGGTGCGGTCACCGCTGTGCGCAAAGAAGTAGGTGTCGGGTGACGGAGGGCCCATTTTCTTGCAGATTTCCTGCATGCACTCAAGTTTCATCTCATGACCGATTGAGTCGAAGAAATTCTTGTGGAAGCGGTTTACCTGCTTCTGAATTTTAAGCGGACCGCGGAGATGGTTTTCCGTACGCTCGTACTGGTTGTCCATCATATTCCATTCGTCCATATAGAAGTCATAGTAGCGGGCAACTTTGGAATTGCCGAATACAGAGCAGAGCATGAGGCAGAGCTGGGAGATGATGACAACGCCGGGTTTTCTCAGCCACGAAGCGAATGTTGTGCCGTTGTTAACACCCGTGAGGGTTGATGCACAGTGAACCTTCTGCGGCTTGGTTTCAAGGAAGAGCGGGGAGAGGTCATCAGGGTCCGTACCTTCTCTCTCGGTCTTACTGCCGTTTGCGATGAGGTCGCAGAATGCGAGTACTGTGGGACCTCCGAATGAGTGTCCGACTACATTGATCATCTCGTGCGGGCCTTTTTCACCCCAGTCTTTTATGATGCCGGGGTAGGTGCGACCGTACCTGTTGTGTCCGTATGTCTCTGAGTGGACCTTGCCGTAGTCTACGGTGCCGCCCATTATAATTGCCCAAAGTTCACAGGCGCGGTCCCAGGCTGAGTTCCAGGGTCCCATGGAAGGTGCGTATACTTCGAATCCTTCACTTCTTAAATGCTCAAGGACGTTTCTCTTCTTAAGTATGCCCCAGTAGGGTACATAATTGTTGACACCGTCCTGTTCGCCCCAACCCATGAATCCGTGAAAGAACAGGGTCGGATAGTTTACTTTGTCCATTTGCTTCTTTTCTCCTTTATTTGTCTGTATGTTCAAGGGTCATTTAAGGAGATATGCCGATGAGACGGGGAATTCGAAATAGGTGTCAGGATAAGGTTCATCCTCAAGACAAAAATGCCACCATTCGCAGTCGATCGGGGCAAAGCCGTTCCTTATCATGACTCTCTGCAGATTCATGCGATTTTCGAATTGCTCGTCTGTAATACCCTTAAAATCCGGATGTGAAAGTTCGCCGAAAAAGTCAAAAGGGCCGCCCATATCGATCTCTTTTCCGGTCTCCATATTGAGGAGAGTGAGGTCTATGGCGCTCCCTCTGCTGTGACTTGACTTTTTTGCGATGTAGCCGCCCGAGAACAGTTCCTGTTTCTGGAGGTCGGGATAAAAGTAGGGCTTCATACGAATATCCTGGTCTTCTATTCCCCAGAGGACGAATTGCCTTACGGCGCGTGCGGGGCGGTAGGCGTCAAAGACTTTCAGCCGTAAGCCCTGCACGGCGAACTCATTTGAGACGGATTTCAGAGCCCGTGCAGCCTCCTTTGTGAGGAGGGCGCAGGGCTCTTCGTATCCGTCAATGCGTTCGCCTATGAAGTTATAAGTTGAGAAGTAGCGGATTTCCTGGATAATGTGCGGCACATAATCGGCGAGCAGCACAAATCCGGAAGGATCCATAGTCAGGTTCTCGCGATAGTCGGAACTCATTTAACTTCGATTTTGGCTCCTTTTGCATTCTTGCGGACTGACTCAACACCGTTCTTGCAGCTGGCAAGTTTTGTGTAGCCTTCGCCGGTGGCGATAATCTGACCGTTCTTTGCCTTGAGGCGGAAACGGAATTCGCCCTTCTTGTCCTGATAGATTTCAAATTTGGGGTTTGCTTCTTTCTTGAACTTGGCTGCTGTCTGATCCTCAACAGCGGCGATGGGAGCGTTTGCGATTACGCTTGCGATACCTTTTTTAGCCGTGGCGGCGCTTGCGTAAATCTGGCTTGTTGCGATAGGCTCGCCGTTACCGGCGATGAGATTGAATTTGAAGCCTTTTTTAGCTTCTGATAATACGAACTTTCCCATTTCTTTTCCTCCTGAAAAATTTGTGTGTCGTTAATGGCCCAAAAAGCCTACACCTAATTTTAACAAAGAGAGCGAAAAAATAAAAGACGGGAATTCAATATTTTAGGACATACCTGTATTTTTTTCTGATTTGTGATATATTGTTTTTATGAGGTGAAAGGAATGAAAAAATATCTCGAAGCCGTAATGAATTTCGCGATGTACGGTGGCCTGTCTTCAGAGCAGTACCACGATATTGTTCCGCAAAAACGCAATGAGAATAAAAAGCGCCTGAAAACCTTCTCGCTCATCGGTGTAATAGGATTCGGAGCAGTCGCCGTATTAAACCTGGTAACGAACGGATTTGCCGCATCAAACCAGATTTTCTACGGTATTACCGCTGCGGCAATGGCAATTATTTATCTGCTCGTAAGCTATGTTGTGCCGAAGCATGAAAAACTGGTAATGCCGCTCACCTATTTCTTCATTGCAATACTCAATTTCTTCGCGATTTCGGTTGCTCTTCTGCACCCGGAACTTCCCGCAGTGTCCATATTTGTCTTCCTGCTTGCGGTACCGCTTCTCTTTGTGGACAAGCCCATACGCATGATGAATATCATCATATTTATCGGTGTGGCTTTCTGTATCATCACAAGACATGAGAAGGCGCCGGAAATAGCGGAGGTCGATGTCTGGAATATGGTGACATTCGGCTTTGTCACGATAGTCGTAAACCTGTTCCTTATGAAATTCAAAATCAAGGCTCTTTATGAGTCCAAGATGGTTGTTTACCTGAGTGAAACGGATGTGCTTACCGGACTCAAGAACAGGAACCAGTTTGAGAAGATGCTGCAGAATTATCAGCACGCATTCGAGAACAACCTTATCTGTATTTATGCCGACGTCAACGGTCTGCATGAACTCAACAACTCAAAGGGCCACGAGGAGGGCGATAAGATGCTCGTCTTTGTCGCGAGAAGCCTCATGGATAAGTTCGGCTCGCTTGACGCCTTCCGCGTAGGAGGCGATGAGTTCATAATCTTCCAGTGTGACAGGGATAAGGAGTCCACACATTCCCATATTGAGGAACTTAACGAAAAGTTCAAAGAGAACAACTATCACGTCTCATTCGGCGTTGTTGAAGCGACGGAGAAAGGCAGTTTCGAAATGGAGTCCCTGGTAAAGGATGCCGAGAAGGAGATGTACGATGCGAAGCGCCGTTACTACGAGGAAAGCGGCCTTACGCATGATAGGAGAAGAAACAGAGAAGAGGTAAATAAATCATGAAGAAATTTATGCTCTGGTTTTCCGGTATCGCAATCACGGTAATCACCGGAATCATGGACTTCGTTTTCTTTCCGAGAATTGAGCGTGACACCGAGGGCATTAAGGCTTTCGACATGAACAGTTTCGGCTACAAATACGAGCAGGCTCAGAAGTTCCTTGATCTCATCGATGACGAGGGCAGGGAAATCTACCTGAAAAAGCAGCTTCCGCTTGATACCGTTTATCCGGTTCTTTATACCACATTCTTTGAACTCGCATTTGAGAAACTGCAGGGAAAGAAGAAACCTCTTATAGCGCTGCCGCTTATGCTCTATGTTTTCGACAACCTTGAAAACATCTGCAGCGTAAAGATGCTCAGGGACCGCAAGACCACACCGAAACTTGCGAAATTTGCATCGACGATGACGCTTTGCAAGTCGCTTACAATGTACACAATCTTCGGACTTCTCGGATGGTTCTTCTATAAGTACAGGAAAGAAAAATAAATAATAAATTAAAGCCGCAACCATTCGGTTGCGGCTTTTTTATGTTGCTTTATACGTTTATCTCCGAGTCGGAAACAGCTGTATTGCCGTATTTCTCATGATACTTTTCAAGGAAGGCATCCACCTGCTCCGCTGAGCGGCCGATGTAATCCTTGGGGTCAAGCAGGCTGTTCATTTCGTCCTCAGTCATACAGAACGCGCCGGTGGCGGCCAGACGTGAAACGAGGTCACAGGAGCCGCCGTCTTTCATCTGCCTTGTGGCTTCCATTGAGCAGCGGCGGATGATCTCGTGGAGCTCCTGGCGGTTGCCGCCGCGGCGGACGGCCTCCATCATCAGGTTCTCCGTGGCGAGGAACGGAAGATACTCACGAAGTTCCCTGTCTACGATTTTTTCGTTTACTCGAAGGCCTGCCGTAATGTTTTGGGCGAGACGCAGAATCGCGTCTGCGCAGAGGAAGCCCTCGGGCAGGGAAATGCGTCGGTTAGCCGAGTCGTCGAGCGTACGCTCGAGCCACTGTGTCGAGGCTACAGCCGAGGCATTTGCGGCATCGGCAATGAGGTAACGGCCTAGGGAGCAGATGCGCTCGGAGCGCATCGGATTGCGCTTGTACGGCATTGCCGATGAGCCTATCTGGCTGTCCTCGAAGGGTTCCTCGAGCTGACGGTCATGCTGGAGCAGGCGGATATCCGTTGCCATGCGGCAGCAGCTCTGCGCAACAGCTGACAGGGCATTTAAGATGCGGCTGTCGAGTTTTCTCGGATATGTCTGTCCGCAGACATCTATAAGGCTGTCAAAGCCGAAAGCGGCGCACAGGCGCCTGTTGAGTTCGTCTATCTTGCTGCCGTCGCCCTCAAAGAGGTCAAGAAGGCTGGCTTCGGTGCCTGTGGCACCGCGGCAGCCGAGAAAACGGATGTGGTCAATTACGAAGTCTATCTCTTCAACATCTGTCAGGATGTCCTGCATCCAGAGTGTGGCGCGCTTGCCGACCGAGACCGGCTGAGCGGGCTGATAGTGTGTGTAGCCGAGTGTCGGCGTCGCACGGTACTCCTTAGCGAAAGCCGCGAGATTGGCGGCAACAGCGAGCAGGGATTTTCTTATGTACTGAAGAGCTTCCCTGTAAATGATTATGTCCGCATTGTCAGTGACATAGCAGCTTGTGGCTCCGAGATGGATGATGCCTGCGGCATCCGGCGCAGCTGCGCCATATGCATAGACATGTGCCATGACATCGTGACGGACCTCTTTTTCGCGCTTTGCGGCGAGGTCGAAATCGATGTCGGTTATATGTGCCTCGAGCTGGTCAACCTGGGCCTTTGTGACCGGCAGGCCGAGTTCACTCTCTGCACGTGCGAGCTCAGTCCAGAGCTTCCGCCAAGTCTCGATACGGGTGCGATGCGAAAAGAGTTTCAGCATCTCATCGGATGCGTATCGGGAAGAAAGCGGAGATTCGTATTTGTCGTACATAACTGTACCTCCGGGAGTTAGTTGTGCTCTCTGAGTCTGCGCATTACTTCAGCGTAGGCGTCCTCGACGCCGCCGAGGTCTCTGCGGAAACGGTCCTTATCAAGTTTCTCGCCCGTTTTGCTGTCCCAGAGACGGCATGTGTCGGGGCTTATCTCGTCCGCAAGGACTATCGTACCGTCTGACAGACGGCCGAATTCTATCTTGAAGTCAACGAGCGTGATGCCGCATTCTGCCCAGAATGCGGAGAGTACTTCGTTGACCTTGAAAGCATACTTTGTGATGGTGTCGAGCTCCTCTTTTGTCGCAAGCCTGATTGCGAGGACGTGATAGGAGTTGATGAGCGGGTCACCGAGGTCATCGTTCTTGTAGGAGAATTCAAGTGTCGGAGAGGCAAATTTTTCGCCTTCGGGAACGCCGTAATTCTTGGAGAAAGAGCCGGCGGCTATGTTTCTGATGATTACTTCGAGAGGTACTATTTCAACCTTCTTTACGAGTGTCTCACGCTCTGAGAGCTCCTCGACAAAGTGCGTAGGTACGCCTTCCTTTTCGAGTTTCTGCATGAGGAAGTTGCTCATCTGATTGTTGATGACACCCTTGCCGACAATGGTACCCTTCTTGATACCGTTGAAAGCGGTTGCGTCATCCTTGTAGTCGACGATAAGGAGCTCCGGATTGTCGGTCTTGTAGACTTTCTTTGCTTTTCCTTCGTAGAGTTGTTCGAGTTTCTGCATGATTTCTCCTCCTGAAAAAATATGGACGTTATCCGGGAATGACCCCGAATAACGTCTCCTTTGGTGGACCATGTGGGGATCGAACCCATGACCTCCAGATTGCGAACCTGGCGCTCTCCCAGCTGAGCTAATGGCCCGTGTTGAGCACGCAGACGGCGTGCTGTGGTCGAGGCGAAGGGATTCGAACCCCCGACCCTCTGGTCCCAAACCAGATGCGCTAGCCAAACTGCGCTACGCCTCGATACTTTGAGCGCAAGGTGTATTATAGCAAAGTGGTTTTTTATTGTCAATGACTGTAAAATAGAGTATAATCTTATTGTTTATTCTACTTTAATTTATATATTACTTAAGTTGAGGTAAAGATATGGCAGAAAGAGAAAGATACCAGCCGAAGCACAACGGCGGCAAGAAGAAGGGCTCGGGCAGGGCGGTTCGCAGGGCCGTTTCCGTAATACTCGCGCTGCTTCTTATTGCGGCAATTGTGATAGTCGCGGTAAAGGTTATTCACAAGGGCGGCGGCAAGTCCGAAAAGACGACCAAGGCCCCGGAAAAGACGACCGAAGAGGTAACACTCGGACCGAACGATGTAGCTGCCGAAGCCAAGGTGCTCTCAACGGGTGACGTAATCATTCACAAGATGCTCCTTGATGCTTCCCAGGACTGGAGCGGCGATAAGAGTTATGACTTCAACAAGCACTTCCGTGCCGTCAAGGACGAGATATCGGCCGCTGACTATTCGGTTGTAAACCTTGAGGTCACACTCGGTGAGGCCCCGTACAAGACCTATCCGACATTCAAGTCTCCCGACAGCGTTGCCGAGGCCATGAAGAACGCGGGCTTTAAATGCTTCGTCATGGCAAACAACCACTGCTATGACAGCAGTTTTGAAGGTCTCAAGAGGACGGTTTCAGTAGTTGACGCACTCGGTGTTGACCATACCGGAACGAGAAACGACCTTGCCCAGAAGAAGTACGTTATCGCAGATGTCAACGGCATCAAAATCGGCATTGTGAACTATGCCGAGGAGACGGTTTCTTCAACAGGCAGGAAGGCGCTCAACGGCATCCTCCTCAGCGCGGAAGCCAATGACTATGTCAATTCCTGGTATACGACAACGACTCTCGTAAACGAGATGAAGCAGAATATTGAAGATATGAAGGCGGATGGCGCCGAAGCCATCATCCTCTATATCCACTGGGGTGTCGAGTATTCGTTCACACCGTCAACGGCCCAGAAGGACATAGCACAGAAGATGTGCGACCTGGGCGTTGACGTTATCATAGGCGGCCATCCGCACGTAATCCAGCCGGCTGCCACACTTACATCGGCAACCGACCCTGACCATCACACCTTCGTTGTCTACTCCGTAGGTAACCTCCTCTCCAACCAGAGGACGGCCTTCATGGGCAACGCCTGCCCTACGGGACACACGGAAGACGGTATTTTCGTATACACTACATTTACCCGTTACGGCGACAACAGAGTGGAACTCTCCCATGTGGACTACTCACCTCTCTGGGTCAACAGATACGGCGAGGACAACAGCTTTGTCTATGAGATTACCAATGTCAGCGACACGAGCGGCGTGAAGCAGAATGCCGACGCAGCCGCCAAATCAAAGGAGAGAACTGACAAACTCGTTGCCGAAGGCTTCAAGGAATACAACGAAAAATATGGTTCGTCAAATAATTGACAATGTCGTTTTTAATGTTACAATAGTAATGTTCGCTTATTATTAAATTCTTAATATATTGGAGGAAACACATTATGGCTAAAAAATGGGTGTACATGTTCTCCGAAGGAAACATGGACATGAGAAACCTTCTCGGCGGTAAGGGCGCGAACCTCGCTGAGATGACTCAGATTGGTCTCCCTGTACCTCAGGGCTTCACAATCACAACTGAGGCCTGCACACAGTACTATGAAGACGGCCGCAAAATCAACGACGAAATCATGGCTCAGGTCATGGAAGGCGTTGCAAAGATGGAAGAGATCAACGGTAAGAAGTTCGGCAGCCTCGAGAATCCTCTCCTCGTTTCCGTACGTTCCGGTGCCCGTGCTTCAATGCCCGGCATGATGGACACAATTCTTAACCTCGGTCTCAATGACGATGTAGTAGCCGCTATGATAGCAGGCAACCCTGATCCTGCATTCGAGCGTTTCGTATATGACTCATACAGACGTTTCATCCAGATGTTCTCTGACGTCGTTATGGAAGTCGGCAAGAAGTATTTCGAGCAGCTTATCGACGCCATGAAGGAGAAGAAGGGTGTTCAGTATGACGTAGAGCTTACAGCTGCTGACCTTAAAGAACTCGCCGAAGAGTTCAAGGCTGAGTACAAAAAGCAGCTCGGCGAGGACTTCCCGTCCGATCCCGTTGTTCAGCTCAAACTCGCTATCGAGGCAGTTTTCCGTTCATGGGACAACCCTCGTGCAAATGTATATCGTCGTGACAACGACATCCCTTATTCATGGGGCACTGCCGTAAACGTACAGCCGATGGCTTACGGTAACTTAAACGATCAGTCCGGTACGGGCGTTGCCTTCACACGTGACCCCGCTACAGGTGAGAACAAACTTATGGGTGAGTTCCTCATCAACGCACAGGGCGAAGACGTTGTTGCCGGTGTTCGTACTCCGATGCCCATCGCCCAGATGGAAAAAGAATTCCCCGAGGCTTATGCAGAGTTCGTAAAGGTCTGCGACATCCTCGAAAACCACTATCACGACATGCAGGACATGGAGTTCACTGTTGAGAACAGAAAGCTCTTCATGCTCCAGTGCAGAAACGGTAAGAGAACAGCTCCCGCAGCGCTCAAGATTGCCTGTGACCTCGTTGACGAAGGTCATAAGACAGAGCAGGAAGCAGTCCTCATGATCGATCCCAGAAACCTCGACACACTTCTTCACCCTCAGTTCGACGCAGCTGAGCTTAAGAAGGCAGAGGTACTCGGCAAGGGTCTCGGCGCTTCTCCGGGTGCTGCCTGCGGTAAGGTTGTATTCACAGCTGATGATGCAGTAGCATGGGAAGCACGCGGCGAGAAGGTAGTTCTTGTCCGTCTTGAGACCTCTCCGGAAGACATCTCCGGCATGAAGTCAGCACAGGGTATCCTTACAGTCCGCGGCGGTATGACATCTCACGCTGCAGTTGTTGCCCGCGGTATGGGTAAGTGCTGCGTATCAGGCTGCGGTGATATCAACATGGACGAGGAGAACAAGAGATTCACACTCGCAGGCGTTACCTTCAACGAGGGTGACCCGATCTCCATCGACGGTACAACAGGTAACATCTACAAGGGTCTCGTACCTACAGTAGATGCTCAGATAGCAGGTGAGTTCGGCCGCGTTATGGCATGGGCTGACAAGTACAGAAAGCTCAAGGTCCGCACAAATGCCGACACACCCGCAGATGCGAAGAAGGCTCGTGAGCTCGGCGCAGAAGGTATCGGCCTCTGCCGTACAGAGCACATGTTCTTCGAGGCCGACAGAATCGCCGCGTTCCGCGAGATGATCTGCGCCGACACAAAAGAAGAGCGCGAAGCAGCTCTTAATAAGATTCTTCCTCTTCAGCAGGGAGACTTCGAGAAACTCTATGAGGCACTTGAGGGTTGCCCGGTAACAATTCGTTTCCTTGATCCTCCGCTTCACGAGTTCGTACCTACAGAGGAAGCTGACATTGCCGCTCTTGCTCAGGCACAGGGTAAGTCCGTTGAGGACATCAAGGCTATTATCGCTTCTCTCCATGAGTTCAACCCGATGATGGGTCACCGCGGATGCCGTCTTGCGGTTACATATCCTGAAATCGCAGTAATGCAGACAAAGGCTGTCATCCGTGCCGCCATCAACGTCAAGAAGAATCATCCTGACTGGGACGTCAAGCCCGAGATTATGATTCCGCTTGTAGGCGACGTCAAGGAACTCAAATATGTTAAGCAGTTCGTAGTTGATACGGCTGACGCTGAGATTGCAGCAGCAGGCTCCGACCTCAAGTACGAAGTAGGTACAATGATTGAGATCCCTCGTGCATGCCTTACAGCTGATGAGATTGCCGCAAATGCAGACTTCTTCTGCTTCGGCACAAACGACCTTACTCAGATGACATTCGGCTTTTCCCGTGATGACGCAGGTAAGTTCCTCGATGCTTACTACGATGCCAAGATCTTCGAGAACGATCCGTTTGCGAAGCTCGACCAGAACGGCGTAGGCAAGCTCATGGAAATGACACTCAAACTCGGCAAGCCGGTTAACCCGAATCTTCACTGCGGTATCTGCGGTGAGCACGGCGGCGATCCGACATCCGTTGAGTTCTGCCATCAGATTGGCCTCGACTACGTTTCCTGCTCTCCTTTCCGTGTACCTATAGCTCGTCTTGCAGCAGCTCAGGCCGCTATCAAGTATGAGAAAGAGGACAAGAAGAAGGAAAACGAAGAGAAGGCCCGCGAAGCAGTCAAGAGCATTGCCGAAGGCGCAAAAGAGGCGGTTGATACCATATCCGATGTTGCGCAGGCAAGCGTAAAGGGTGTAAAAGCCGGTTTTGAGGCTGCAAAAGAAGCTTTCAATAACGACATGAAGAAATAATTCTGGCAAATAAAAAGACGGGATCGTATTTTACAGTCCCGTCTTTTTGCAAATATTCGGAGGTACCATGGCAGAGAAACAAGTCAGCAGGACAGACAGGTTCTGGTTTGTGGCGCAGCGCCTGACAGGACCGGTGGTCAAAGCTATGTACAATATTGAAACGGACGTAGTTGATATTGACGGTCCGTTCATTGTCATAGCGAACCATACAAATAATCTGGATCCGCTTTTCGTGGCTTATGCATTCCCGAAGAGCCCGATTTCCTTTGTCGCTTCTGAGCATATTTTCAGGCTCGGATTTGTTTCAAAGCTTCTGGAGTATTTCCTGGCGCCGATTCCGAGGAAGAAAGCATCCTCCGGTGCGGACACGGTCAAGGCCTGTCTTCGCGCGACGAAGGCCGGACGAAACGTCGGCCTCATGGCGGAGGGCGAAGCCTCATGGGACGGAATTACCATGCCCGTCTTTTCCGCGACCGGAAAGCTCGTAAAGTCCTCGGGAGCGTCACTTGTGACGCTGAGGATTGAGGGCGGCTATCTCACGAAGCCCCGCTGGGCTGAGAAACGCCGTCACGGAAAGATTAAGATAAATGTCGCAGGCATCTATTCCCCGGAAGAGCTTGAAAAGATGAGCGCGGGCGAAGTGCTTGAGACCATAACGAATGACATTTATTACAACTGCTGGGAGCACCCGGATGTCGCCTATGTCGGAACCGACAAGGCGGCGGGACTTCCGAGGGCGCTCTTTATCTGTCCGCGCTGCGGACATGTTGATTCGCTCGAGGCTGTCGGCGACACTGTCCGATGTTTCAGATGCGGCGCAACCGCCGATGTCATGGACAACGGCACTCTCAAAGGAACTTTCGGTCCGAAGAACATTGCCGAGTGGGATAAGGTTCAGTTTGATAAGCTGAAGAATCTCGACTTTGTACGCGAGAGCGAAGAGGTATTTTTCTCTGATAAAAATGTCACCTTAAAGCAGATTGGCCCCGGTCACAAAGAGACCGTTTTAGGTGACGGATTTACATTGCAGCAGATGAAAGACAGACTTGTCTGCGGCATGTGTACGTTTTTATCGGACGATATCTCAAACATGGCCATGACTCAGGCAAAAAGGCTTCTCTTTTCTTATAAAGGGAGTTATTATGAAATAAAGGCGAACGCTACATCGTCCATGCGAAAGTATCTCGCCTTCTGGCAAAACAGAGAACCGGAGGATAAATAAATGGATTTTTCCGCTTATGAAATCTGGGCTTTAATGATACAGATAAGTATCCTGCTTGCGGCCCTTCTGCTGGCGAATTTCATGAGGCAGAGCAGCCCTCAGATCAAGAAGACGCTCATGCCCGTTGCAGTTATAGCGGGCTTCCTGCTCCTCGCGCTGAAATATATCTTCAGGGGAGCCGGAATAGAACTCATAGACGGACAGCTCTATGAAAAACTGGTTTATCACGCCATAGCGCTCGGCTTTATCGCCATGTCGCTTCGTACGACAGACGACGCGGACCGCGAAGGCGGCACGCTCACCGGCGTAAAATCCGGTGCCATAATAGTCAGTTCTTACCTTGTGCAGGGAATTGTCGGACTGAGCATTACCATTCTTCTGGCAAAGACTTTTATGCCGACACTCTTCCCGGCCGCAGGCATGCTTCTTCCCATGGGCTTCGGCCAGGGACCCGGCCAGGCGAACAATGTCGGTACGACCTATGAAATGGCCGGCTTTACGGGCGGCCGCAGCTTCGGCCTTGCCGTAGCTGCCTGCGGATATATCGTTGCCTGCACTGTGGGTGTAATAATCCTGAACGTGCTACGCAGAAGGAACAAGCTCACAATCCGCAAGGAGGCCGCAAAGGAGCAGGAGCTCTCCGTAGGCTTCTTCCAGGGTGAGGATGAGCTTCCCGTCTCTGATTCGATTGACAGACTTTCAATTCAGGTGGCGCTTATATTTATTGTTTATATGCTCACCTATTTTGTCACAATCGGCCTTACGACCGCGTTCAATGCAATCGGAATAGGCAATATGTTAAACTCCATTCTCTGGGGATTTAACTTCATCATAGGCTCTGCTGTCGCGATACTTGTCCGTATCTGTTTCAAGCAGGGACAGAAAAAGAACATCATTAAAAAGCAGTACCAGAATAATTATCTCTTGAACCGTATGTCCGGTTTCTTCTTTGATATCATGATTGTTGCCGGTATCGCTTCAATTGAGATAGAGGACCTTAAGGGTCTCTTTGTTCCGTTCATACTTATCTGTGCAGCCGGAGCGGTTGTGACATGGTTCTGGCTCGCGGCGGTATGCAAGAAGGTATACGGCAGTTATTACTACGAAGGACTCCTTTCAATGTTCGGTATGATGACCGGCACAATAGGATCCGGTGTCCTTCTTCTCCGTGAGATTGACCCGAACTATGAGACCCCCGCAGCAAACAATCTTATTCTCGGAAGCTCTTTCGGTATTCTCTTCGGTGCTCCGATGCTCGTGCTTATCGGCATAGCCAAGGAGGGACTTGGCAAGGCTCTGATGACGGTGGGTATCCTGCTCATCTACCTTGCCATACTTATTGCAATAATACTGCTTATAAAACCTAAGAGGGAGAAGTAACACCCTCATCAGTCAGCTTCGCTGACAGCTTCTCCCCGGTGAGAAGCCAAATAAAAAAGGCGCTCGAAAGAGCGCCTTTTCTTTTAGTTCTTTTTGACACCGAAGGTGGCATCTTCACCGTTTATGTCCCACTTTGCGGTGTAGCCGTCAAGCTTGCCTACTATAATCTCGTCGCAGAGGACGTCGCCCATGATGGCCGACTTGTTCTCTTCGGCGATTTTCTTTATCTTTTCGGAACCGTCAACATAGATGTTGATACGGTCCATGACCTCAAAGCCCGCATCCTTTCTCATGGTCTGTACCTTTGAGATAATCTCTCGTACAAAACCTTCGGTGATGAGTTCCTCGGTGAGCGTCGTGTCAATTGCGACGGTCACACCGAAATCGGAGAGGCTGTAGTAGCCTTCCTGCTGCTTGGTCTCTATGAGGAGATCGTCAGCGGTGAGTTCTATATCGCCCGTGGAGATGCTGAGTTTTAATACTCCGGTCTCGTCGAGTTCGGCCTTTGCCTTGCTGCCGTCAAGCTCGGTGAGTTTCTGACGGATTTCGTTGAGCTGAGGGCCGTACTTAGGACCGAGTGTTCTCATCTGAGGTTTGAAGCTGTATGAGAGAAGGTCGGAAGCGTCGTCCACGAAACTGATCTCCTTAATGTTGAGCTCATCCTTGATGATGTCTCTGCAGTAGTCGTCAAGCTCCTTGTTCGCCTTGACGAACATCTTCGCGAGCGGCTGGCGGTTTTTAATGTTGGAACCGTTTCTGCACGCGCGGCCGAGGCCGACGATGAGGAGAACCTCCTCCATGTTGTCTTCGAGTTCTTTGTCAATCCACTCAGTTTTAACTGAAGGGAAATCGCAGAGGTGAATTGACTCGGGAGCGCTCTTGTCGTTCTCACGTACAAGGTTCTGGTAGATGTCCTCGGTGATGAAAGGAATCATCGGGGCGGCGACCTTGGCGGTCGTTACGAGCGCCGTGTAGAGCGTCATGTAGGCATTGATCTTGTCCTGTGTGAGCTCTGTAGCCCAGAAGCGTTCACGGCAGCGGCGTACATACCAGTTGGAGAGTTCGTCCACGAACTCGGCTATGTATTTTGCTGCCTCCGGAATTCTGTAGTTCTCCAGATTCTCGTCGACGCCCTTGACCATGGACTGCATCTTTGAGAGACACCATCTGTCCATTGTTGAGAGCGAGGCGTAATCGAGGGTGTACTTCGATGCGTCGAAGTTGTCTATGTTGGCGTAGAGTACGAAGAACGCATATGTGTTCCAGAGAGTACCCATGACCTTGCGCTGTCCCTCGGATACGGCCTTGCCGTAGAAGCGGTTGGGAAGCCAGGGCGCCGAATTGGTATAGAAGTACCAGCGTATGGCGTCGGCGCCGTAGGTCTCGAGGGCTTCGAACGGGTCGACGGCGTTGCCCTTTGACTTACTCATTTTCTGGCCGTTCTCGTCCTGTACGTGGCCGAGGACGATTACGTTTTTAAACGGAGCCTTGTTGAAGATGAGGGTTGAGATTGCAAGGAGCGAGTAGAACCAGCCTCTTGTCTGGTCGACTGCCTCTGAGATGAAGTCGGCCGGGAACTGCTGCTCAAAGAGATCCTTGTTCTCAAACGGATAATGGTGCTGCGCGAAAGGCATGGAGCCCGAGTCGAACCAGCAGTCGATAACTTCGGGTACCCTGTGCATCTCTTTTCCGCACTCAGGGCATTTGATTGTAACGGCATCGATAAACGGGCGATGCAGTTCAATATCATCCGGGCAGTTGCCTGACATTGACTTGAGTTCCTCAATGGAACCTATTGCGTGTCTGTGGCCGCATTCGCATTCCCAGACATTGAGCGGAGTGCCCCAGTAACGGTTTCTCGAGATGGCCCAGTCCTGAACGTTCTCGAGCCAGTCGCCGAAGCGGCCCTTGCCGATACTCTCGGGGATCCAGTTGATTGTGTTGTTGTTCCTGATGAGGTCGTCACGGACGTCCGTCATCTTTATGTACCATGATTCACGCGCATAGTAGATGAGCGGAGTGTCACAGCGCCAGCAGTGCGGGTAGCTGTGCTCGAATTTCGGGGCGTCAAAGAGGAGGCCCTTCTTGTCGAGGTCGACAAGAATTTTCGGGTCGGCATCCTTGACGAAGATGCCTTCGTAGTCCGTCTCGGCGGTCATATTGCCCTTGCCGTCGACGAGCTGTACGAAGGGCAGGTCGTAGTTCCTGCCGACGTTGGCGTCGTCCTCACCGAAAGCGGGAGCGATATGGACGATGCCCGTACCGTCTGTCATGGTTACATAGTCGTCACAGCAGACGAAGAAGGCCTTCTTGTGCTGCTTTTCGGCTATGGGTGTCGCATAGTCAAAGAGGGGCTCGTACTCCTTGTACTCGAGGTCCTTGCCCTTCATTGTCTCAAGGATTTCGTAGGGCTTCTCGTCACCCTCGGCAAGCTTTGAGAAGTTTGCGTCAAGAAGAGCGGTTGCGAGATAGTATACCTTTCCGTCCTTTGCCTTCGCCTTGCAGTACTCGTCATCCGGGTTTACGCAGAGGGCGACGTTTGAGGGGAGTGTCCAGGGGGTTGTCGTCCAGACAAGGAAGTATGCGTCCTCGCCGACAACCTTCATTCTGACGACTGCGGAACGCTCCTTGATGTCCTTGTAGCCCTGGGCTACTTCGTGCGATGAGAGCGGCGTTCCGCAGCGGGGGCAGTACGGGACTATTTTGAAGCCCTTGTACATGAGACCCTTGTCGTAAATCTGCTTGAGTGCCCACCACTCTGATTCGATAAAGTCGTTGTGGTATGTGACATAAGGATTGTCCATATCGGCCCAGAAACCTACCGTGCCGGAGAAATCCTCCCACATGCTTTTATATTTCCATACGTTCTCTTTGCACTTTTCGATGAAGGGCTCAAGACCGTATGCCTCAATCTGTTCTTTTCCGTTGATGCCGATTTCCTTTTCGACCTCAAGTTCAACGGGAAGACCGTGTGTGTCCCAGCCGGCCTTTCTCGGAACGTAGTAACCCTTCATTGTGCGGTATCTCGGAATCATGTCCTTGATTACGCGGGTTAAGACGTGGCCTATGTGGGGTTTGCCGTTCGCCGTGGGCGGGCCGTCATAGAATACGTAGGACGGACCTTTTTTCTCCTCGGTCTTTTCGAAAATCTTCTCTTCTTTCCAGAAGTCAAGTACCTGCTTCTCGCGTTCAACGAAGTTCAGGTTGGGTGAAACTTTTTTGTACATTCTCGTACCTCCTTGTATGATGCCTTTCTCTTCAACACCATACATTATTAATAAAACGCAAAGACAAGTTTAGCACAACAAAAACGCGCGGTCAATTGTTAATTGTTTATAATGTTATATAATGTTATGTTGACTTTGGGCGTAAATCCATTATAATGTACACGTATTTGATTTTGAAAGGAGTAAATCTATGGGTAAGTATTTCGGTACAGACGGATTTCGCGGCAAGGCAGGCGTGGACCTGACCTCAGAACACGCGTTTAAAATCGGCCGCTATCTCGGCTACTATTTTTCCAACAAACATGAAGGCGCAAAGATTGTAATCGGCAAAGATACAAGACTTTCATCTTATACATATGAAGCCGCGCTTGCGTCGGGCATTACATCGTCCGGCTGCGACGCATATCTTCTTCACGTAACCACTACACCGTCAGTCAGCTTTATCACAAGAACAGAGAACTTCGACTGCGGTGTAATGATTTCTGCCTCTCACAACCCGTTTTATGACAACGGTATCAAGCTCATGAACGACAACGGTGAGAAGATGGATGATGATCTCCAGGATGAGATTGAGAAGTATATTGACGGTGAAATTCCCGAGATTCCCTTCGCTTCAGAGGATAAAATCGGCAAATCAATCGACTTCTATAACGGCAGAAACCGCTACATCGGTTACCTCACAAACCTCGCAACGAAGAGCTTTGAGAACTGCAAAGTCGGTCTCGACTGCGCAAACGGAGCTTCCTGGATGGAGGCCCAGTCCGTATTCCAGGCCCTCGGTGCCAAGACATATGTCATAAACAACGAGCCGAACGGCGTGAATATCAACAAGGATGCCGGCTCAACTCATATTGAAGGCCTGAAGAAGTTCGTGCGCGACAACAACCTTGATGTCGGATTTGCCTTCGACGGCGACGCAGACCGCTGCCTTGCCGTTGACGAGCTCGGCAACGAGGTCAACGGCGACGTAATCATGTATGTCGCCGCGAAGTATCTCAAAGCCCACGGCCAGCTGCCGTCAAACACCGTAGTTACGACAATTATGAGTAACTTCGGCCTCTACAAAGCCCTTGACAAGTGCGGCATAGGTTATGAGAAGACGGCTGTCGGTGACAGATATGTCTATGAGAACATGAAGGCATATGACCACATGCTCGGCGGTGAGCAGTCCGGCCATATCATCTTCAGAAAGTATGCCCACACAGGTGACGGTCTCATCACCGCCATCATGCTTATGAACATCCTCGTTGACACCATGCTTCCTCTGTCCGTACTTGCGGCTGATATCCGCATGTACCCTCAGGTTCTGAAGAATGTAATCGTTGATGACAAGGACGGCACAATGAACGATCCCGCAGTCATGAAAGCTGTACAGGAATGCACGGACAAGCTCGGTGACAACGGCCGTGTACTTCTCAGAAAGTCCGGTACTGAGCCCGTGCTTCGCGTAATGGCTGAGGCCGGTTCTGATGCGGAATGCGAGGAGAACGTCGACTACATCATCGCAGCGATGGAGAAATCAGGACATCTTATTGAGGTGAAGAAATAATGGCAGATATTAAAATTACCGATTTATTCGACCTTGAACACACGGTTGCCGCTGACTATCTCAAGGGATTCACATATCCCTGGGAAGCCCTTGCGGGAATCTCCGATCTCATCCTTGAGATAGGCAGTAAGCTTGACCTTTCCGAGTATGACCATCCGGAGGAGGACGTCTGGATTCATAAGTCGGTAAATGTTTTCCCGACGGCTTACATCCACGGCCCCTGTATTATCGGTGAGGGCACGGAGGTCCGTCAGTGCGCTTTCATCAGAGGCAGCGCGCTTGTCGGCAAAAACTGTGTCGTAGGCAACTCCACGGAGCTTAAGAATGTAATCATATTTGATAATGTTCAGGTTCCTCACTACAACTACGTAGGAGACTCAATCCTCGGCTACAAGAGCCATATGGGAGCGGGCTCCATTACCAGCAACGTAAAGAGTGACAAGCAGCTCGTCGTTATCAACAACGAGGGCGATCACATTGAGACCGGCAGAAAGAAAGTCGGCGCTATGCTCGGCGACTATGTTGAAGTCGGTTGTAACAGCGTATTGAATCCCGGTACGATCCTGTGTCGCGAAGTCAGCGTGTACCCCACAAGCTGCGTGCGCGGTGTAGTACCCGAGGCTCATATATACAAGAATAAAGACGAAATAATCTGCAGAAAAAAGTAAGGAGAGTAAACATGAAAGTAATAGTTTGTAAGGATTATGAGGAGCTTTGCAAGAAGGCCGCTGATTTAATCGATGCCGAAGTACGCGCAAACCCCGAGACAACACTCGGCCTTGCCACAGGTTCATCACCCGTAGGCATGTACAAGGAGCTTGCCCGCCGCTGCAGCGAAGAGGGCCTTGATTTTTCAAAGGTTCACTCCGTAAACCTCGACGAGTATGTAGGTCTCCCCGGTACACATGACCAGAGCTACAGATATTTCATGGATGACAACCTTTTCAACCATATCAACATTGATAAGGCAAACACATATGTAGCAAAGGGTATCGGCGATCCCGAACAGAACCTTAAGGAATTCAACGATGTTATCGACAATTCCGATGTTTCAATCCAGGTTCTCGGCGTAGGTCCTGACGGACATCTCGCATTCAACGAGCCCGGCGACACGCTCTGGGACAAGGCTCACATGGAGACTCTCGACCAGTCCACAATCGAAGCAAACGCACGTTTCTTCGCTTCCATTGACGATGTACCGCGAACCGCTTTCACAATGGGTATGGGTCAGATTATGCGCGCCCGCACTCTCCTCATGATAATGAGCAACAATAAGGAAGAGGCCGCAAAGCAGCTTCTGCTCGGCGACAAGCTCGATCCTCATTGCCCCTGCACATTCATGAAGATGCATCGCGATGCATATGTCTTCCTTGAGAAGGAGCTTGCAGACAAGATAGGATATGTCGGCTAAGATAGAAAGAAACAGCGCGAATCCGCTCTACAAGCAACTTGTGGCGAGGATTCGCGCAGAGATAGAAAACGGAGTCTATGAGATAGACTCCAGGATACCTTCAGAGCAGGAGCTTTGTGAAAAATACGAGGTCTCTCGTATTACGGTCCGCAAAGCTCTTGAAGAGTTGTCTGAGGAGGGGCTTTTAGTCCGCAGACAGGGCAAGGGCACGTTCGTGTCCGTGCCGTCCATGGAGATTGACGTAAAGCCCATCACAAGTTTTCACGACGCCTGCCGTCTTGTCGGCAGAGTGGCGTCGTCAAAGGTTCTCGGAGCCCGCTCGGTGAAGGCGACGAAGGAGGATGTAATCGAACTTAAGGTTTCGTCCGAGTCCCGTGTTGTCGAGATAGACCGCCTTCGCTATGCTGACAACGAGCCCGTCATTTTAGAGCGCAACCACTTCTCCTTTGTGTATTCCTATCTCTTAGAGAGTGACCTGCGCGGCTCGCTCTACAGCCTGCTTCGCTCGTACGGAATAGAGCCGTCAAAGGCGTCTCACGACGTCTCGCTCATCTCCGCGGACGAGAACAAGGCTTCGCTCCTCGGCATAGAGGTCGGCTCGCCGCTCCTCTTCCTGCACGAGGTAATTTACGATCAAAAAGGTCGCCCCTTACATATTTCACATCAATACATAAGAGGCGACAAATTCACTTTAAAATTATGATCAAAAGAGACTCTTAATATCTTCGGATATTGAAGCAACGTCGTCATCGACACCGGCCGCAGCCTTGTCGATGGCGGCTTTTATTTTGTCAGGGGAGTATTTCGTGCCGGGAAGAGAGCCCTCCGCGGTGAGGATGAATTCGGGCACGAGTGAGTCGGAGTAGATTTTGCAGTCCTTTATTTCATCGCCCTCGACATTGAGACAGATTTCAACGGAGCCCCAGTTAAATCGACGTTCAATGGTGTTTGTGAAAGCGGGGTTTCTGCCGTAAATCCATTTGTTGTCAGCAAAGAAAGTGCGGTTTTCAGAGAGGGACTGGAGCATGGTCAGCATTGAGCCGTCGGAGAACCAGTCGAGGCGTCCGTTTGAGGAGATGACCATATTTGATTCAATGGTTATTTCCGATGAGAAATTCTTGCAGTCATATTCCCTGAGGCAGGCTGCAAAAAGATTTTTCTTCAGCTCGTCAATTGTGATGTCCTCTTTGAAGTCTTTGAGGTTTGCCACTCTTGATACGACTGAGGAAACTCCTTTTGATTCGAGTTTTCCGGAATCAACTGTCAGGACTTCGTCTATGAGGTCCGGGTCTACATCAATCATTATTGTTCCGTGATGACAGTTTGAACCGTTTGCCTTGTGAAACGCGTTGCCGGAGAATTTTCTGCCGCCTATTGTCAGGTCGTTTCGTCCGGAACGGATGACATTCAGACCCATGTGTTTCAGGGCTTCTTCAATTATGCCCAGTTGCCTGTCGACATCGTACAGGGCGTCGCGGGCGATGAACGAGAAATTCAGGTTGCCGAGATCGTGGAAGACCGCGCCGCCGCCTGAAAGACGACGCGCAACCTTACCGCCGAGTTTGTTCAGGGCGGTAAGGTTGCATTCTTTGTAGATGTTCTGATTTCGGCCGCAGACCACTGTGCGCTCATTCTGCCAGAGGTAGAAAATCACCTCGTCATCAGGAACGTTCTCGAAGAGGTATTTCTCAAAGCTGAGATTGAAATACGGGTCGTGAGAATGACTCTCAGCATAGCTCAGGCGCGTCATGGTCTTTCTTCCTTATTCGCAGATATCGTCGTAGGCGTCAGCGTCAAGGAGGGCGTCTGCCTCTGAAGGATCGTCAAGTTTCAGTTCGATAATCCAGGAAGCGTAGGCATCCTCGTTTACGTTCTCGGGATCGTCATCGAGGGCATCGTTTACGGCAATGATTTCGCCTGAAAGCGGAGCGGGAACCTCTGATGAGGTCTTGGAAGACTCGATTTCAGTGAAAGTGTCGCCGGCTGAGATTGTGTCGCCGACCTCGGGGAGGTCAACATATACAATGTCTCCGAGCTGCTCTGCAGCGTAGGGAGTGATACCGATTTTTGCGGTATCGCCTTCGATGAGGGCCCATGCATGGCCGTTGTTGTATTTATAATCTGCCATATTTATTTCTCCTTGCATTTTTTCTTATTGTATCACAGGGCGGGTGCTTTGTGAACACTCATGCCGTGAACATCGTGGAGAGCTTCCATAATGCCTTCGCACATCGTCGGATGAGGGAAGATTGATTCCGCAACCTGCTCGACTGTCAGCTTGCACTGGACGGCGGCTGTGAGAACTTGGAGCATATCGGAGGCGTTTGCGCCGACGATTTCAGCGCCTATAAGTACGTCGTCCATGTCGGCAATGACTTTGACGAAGCCGGCGATATGGCCGGAGGCCTGAGCCTTGCCGAGACCCTTGAAGTCAAAGGTGCCGACGCGGTAATCCCTGCCTGCCTCTTTGCCGGCGGCAATGAGGTCCTTCTCAAGCGTTCCGCAGGAGGCGAGTTCCGGATTTGTGAATACACAGCCGGGAACGGCGTGATAGGTCATCGTCTTGTTTTCGCCGAAGATATTGTCAACGGCGACGAAGCCTTCCTTGGAAGCGACGTGGGCGAGCTGGGCGCTCGGGACTATGTCGCCGATGGCGTAGATATTGTCAACGCTTGTCTTCATATGGTTGTCAACGGCAACTCTGCCGCGCTCTGCCATCTCGACGCCCGCGGCCTCAAGGCCGAGTCCTTCCGTATAGGGAGCGCGTCCGATAGCGACCAGGCAGTACTCGGCCTCAAGTTCCGTGCCGGAGGCGAGAGTGACCTTTACGCTGTCACCCTGTGGGTCTACTGCGGTAATACCGTCGCCGCAGATGACCTTGATTTTTTCTTTCTTGAACTGACGGGCTATCTGTTTTGAGACATCCTCGTCCATTGTGGCCATGAGTCTCGGAAGAGCCTCGACAATGGTCATCTCCGTGCCCATTGAATGGAGGAACTGACCGATCTCACAGCCTATTACGCCGCCGCCGACTAAGATCATTGATTTCGGAGCCTCGGAGAAGTCCAGAACTTCATCGGAGGTGACGACGTGCTTGTGGTCAACTTTGAATACCGGAGGAGCCGTGGGTACGGAACCCGTCGCAAGGATGATGTAGTCGGTCGCAATCTCTTCGGTTGTGCCGTCCTCTTTTGTGACAATGACGGTGTTCTTGTCTTTGAGGGTACCTGTGCCTTTGACTATTGTCACACCGGACTTGTCGCAGAGGAACTGTACGCCTTTGACAAGGTTGCCCATGACTTTGTTCTTGCGCTCCAAAACTGCGGGGTAGTCGATTTTTACATCGCCCTCAGGGAGGATTATGCCGAAGTCGTCGGCATCTTCAACTGTCTTGAGAGTGTTGTATGTCGCGAGAAAGGCCTTTGTCGGAATACAGCCGCGGTTTAAGCAGGTGCCGCCGACCTGATCCTTTTCAACAAGGACGACCTCGGCGCCTTTCTTTGCAGCATATATGGCAGCTTCGTAGCCGCCGGGGCCCGCTCCGATTACAGTAATCTTCATATGCTGACACCGGCTTTCTCAAGAATGGTCGGAACGTTTTTCTCTGCGCCGATAGCCATGATGTGGACACCGTCGCATATGCCTTCTTCCTTGATCTGACGAACCATGTCGGCCGCCATCTCGATGCCCGCTTTTGCGGGAAGACCTTTTATGTCTTTCTCCTTGCCTTCAGCGGCCGCTGCGGCAAGTCTTTCAATCATCCAGTCGGGGACATCGATGCCCGGGACATTTGCGTTCATGTACTTGGCCATACCTGCAGCCTTGAGCGGAATGATACCTGCCATGATGTGGACTTTAATATTTGCCTTGTCGACTGCGTCCATAAAGCGCTTTAAGGACTCTATGTCGAATATACCCTGTGTCTGGATATACTCAGCGCCTGCGTCGACTTTCTTCTTGAGTTTTGCAATCTGCATTATCTGAGGTTCATAAACGGGAGTTACGCATGCGCCCTTGTAGAATACGGGAACGGGGCCTTCAAGCTCGTTGCCGCCGCAGTCGAGACCCGTCTGTTCCATCTTTGTGAGCATGTTGAGTATGCCGACTGAGTCCAGGTCGAATACGGGCTTGGAGTCCTTGCAGTCGCCGACTGTTGTATGATCGCCTGTAAGGGCGAGCATTGTGTCTATGCCGAGGGCATAGGCTGAGAGGAAGTCACCCATTATTGCCATCCTTGAACGGTCACGGCCGGTCATCTGGATGATGGGATTCAAACCCTCTGCCTTGAGCGCTGCGCAGAGGCCGATGGATGAGGCCTTGAGGCATGCGCTCTGCATGTCTGTTACGTTTATACCGTGGACCTTGCCCTTTAAGAGCTGTGCCACTTCAAGCTGCTCGGAGAAATCGGCGCCCTTGGGCGGGGCCATCTCGGCAGTAACGGCGAATTTGCCGGAATCAAAAGCTTCTTTTAAAACGCTCATTCTGCTGCCTCCTCTGCACCTTTTTTCTCTTCTTTAAGATTGACTGTTCTTGGATAGGCGTGTGCGCCGTGAGGTTTGTCCTCAAGGAGCTGGTCAATGAATTTCTGCTCCTGGCCTATTTCCTTCATGCGATTGTAGATGAGAATCCATGCGCAGTCGTTTTCCGGATTGACCTCGCATTTGCCGTTCTTCTGTCCGCCGCAGGGACCGTTGACAAGTGACTTTGCGCATTTCGTGATGGGGCAGATGCCTCCGGTATGTCCGATGACGCAGTCGCCGCACATACGGCACATCTCGTTGAAGATGCCTATGCGCTCAACCTGGCCGAGGAACATCGTGTTGTTTGCGGGGTAAACCGGTGTATCAACGAGCTGTGCAACAGTCTGTGCGCCGTCGCCGCAGGCGAGTGATATGACTGCGTCATATCCTGCGTCACGGACTGCCTTGAGTTCCTTCTTGACGAGGAGCTTCTGGCAGCTCTCGTCAGGATAAACCGTGCCTACCACTTCTATACCGTCAGCCTTCAAGGCTTCGGTCAGAGCGGCCATCTCCGGCTCGCCGCCTGTCTCGCAGGAGGTCGCGCAGCTCTTGCAGCCTACAAGGATGACCTTTTTGGCATCTCCGAGCATGGAGAGGAGCTCTTCATATGGTTTCTTTCTGGTGATAATCATGAAACTTCCTCCTACTTAATGTTGTTCTGAACCTTGCAGGCCTTTATGAGGTTCTTTGCAAGGAGAGCGGAGGTTATGCCGCCGACGCCCGGTACGGGGGTCTTCCATGCGGCCTTCTCCTCAACATCGGCTGCGCAGCAGCCGAAGGTGTTTATCTTCTGTCTGCCGGTCTTCTCGTTCATAATCGGCTCGCCGTTTTC
>Ga0310697_10000554_pt1 | contig 49262 bp, 89 predicted proteins | sample 172DNAGHGlowgp2_FD_203883 | JGI IMG/M metagenome (GOLD analysis project Ga0310697, IMG submission 203883) | Sheep rumen microbial communities from Palmerston North, Manawatu-Wanganui, New Zealand - 1728 DNA GHGlow gp2 (v2) (version 2) | ecosystem: Host-associated > Mammals > Digestive system >...
CTTGTGGATATACTTCACTACACGTAGTTTTACCCTCACTATCAAATAAAGGAACACGAATAACAATAGTATCATCACTTCGTATTACATAAGGATTATCCGTTTCTTTTAATTCACTTACTTTATTTCTATCTTCAATAATTCTATTTAAAATGTCCTCAGGTGTCCATTGAGTACCAACGAATAGGAATTTACATCGTTCTCCATCACGTCTATTCCACCATTCAGTATTCCATTTATCATAAATACCTCTGTGTATTCCTTCACTATTAGCTTCTTCTGCTCCCTTAGTCATATCATCAAAGATAATAGCAAAATTAGCACGTTCACCAGTAGTAGAGCCACTTCGAGTACGAGATATTAGATTAGACTTAGGAACATTAGCGTTCTTTATCTTCCAATCCGATTCTCTTTCTACCTCAAAAGGTTTTCCATTATATATAGCATATTGAGTAAATACATCCGTAAAGTTAGGGCTACATAAATATCCCTTAACTGTTCTCGAGAAACCTAATACTAACTCATCAGAATAACTCATACGAATAATAGAATTATCTATATTCATACCAAAAGCCCATGCTTCCCATAATGTTGCTATATAAGATTTACCTAATGAAGGTGGATAACATACTATTACATAATGAAGTTTAGGATTAAAAGTTAATTCCTGTAATGCTTCTATGTAAGGTTTTAGTACTTCTCGTCTATTAGCAAGTACTTTTTTAGGTTGATCCCACTCCATATAATCAACAAAACATTCTAAGTCTCTTCTCGCACAAATAGCATAAACACGTTTATAGTAATCAAAAAAGGAAGCCATATTATTTATGCTCCCTTTACTAACTAATTTATGCAAGATAGGAATAAGTTTTTTCTTTGCTACCCCAACAGACTCTAATTCTTCTTGATTATACCACATTTCAAGTACATTTATCGCACTCTCACACCATTCGAGTTTATCTTTCTCGGATAATCTATCACTTCGAAGTGCCTCACAAATGCCTAAAAATGTCTCCTTTAACGTACTTTCCTTTTTTTTAATCTCTATTTTGTCCCCTACCTTAATCATTGTATCACTCCTTCGGCATTTGATAAGTTATATAATCAAATTTTTGCATAATCATATTTGTATCTTGTTTAATTGAAACAACTCCATCACTTAAATTTTCAATAATTGGTGTAGAAGCGTTATATACAGTCACTGGTCTTAACATAGTGTATACTTCATCTATAATTTGCAACGCTCTTTCTTCTGAACCATAACAACCTAATAAATGATAATATCCCCAGATTTCCCATCTTTCCTTTTTTAATTCTTCTTCACTTTTATAAACTCTACCATTATCAACGCCATCTCGAATACATAATTCTGTTTCTTTACTTATGATTTTACCATCTTGTGAACGAATCCATAATTCCATAGTTTACTCCTTAGGTAATCGTATAATAATAGGTTTACCATTTTGATAATTGCTGATAATCATTTCATCAATTTCTTTCTTAACTTCTAAAGCACGTGCCTCAGTCTCATATTCAGCAACTACCATACGAGAATCATTTACTAATACATTCTTTAAATTTCTATCGTAGAAATATTCCTTATCTACACCAAAGTATTCCGCAATCTTATTGAATAGCTTTTCCTTAGGAAATGCTTGATTTTCTAATACCTTGCCTAATTCCGTAGAATAATTAGTTCCCATATCTTTTATAAATATTTCATTATCGATTCCCTTTTGTTTTAATAATTCCTTAATCTTAGTTCCAACAATAATCTTAGGTTGTCTTACACCTATAGAAATACCGTTTACAAACCATGTATCAGTTTCTTCTTGACTTATTAATAATATTTTTCCCATAATTCCTCCTTATATTTTTCTAAGTCTTTCTATTGTCTTCTTAAGTTCTTCTTTACCTTCCTTCGTAATAGGAGGCATAACCATATTAACTAAAGTTCCCTCTTTTAAGTCTAACGCTTTCTCCCATTTCGCAAGTATCTTAGGTCTAAACGCCCATCTACCCATCAAATAATTAGAAATATCTTGCGTATGAGTTCTACTTTCGCCTAATTTAGCCTCTATCTTATTAATTTCCTCACACAATTTAGTCTTAGTCCACTTTTTTTTCTCTAAAATCATAGTTATATAAGTTCCAACATTAATCATATCGTTTTATCACCTTCAAAGTACGAGATTTTCCATTAGAACACGATACATAACCCTTATCAATTAAAATTATCATTCTCTTAAACACGGAATTAACCGTAGAATTAAGTTCTTCCGCTAATTCTCGGTAAGTAGGACTATAACCATATTCATTAATAAACCAATCAAGACACTCTAGTACCATTCTCTGCTTAATACTTAGTTTTTCGTTCATCTTCTTCTCCTAATATCCAACATAGAGTAGATATTTCATCTCTTTGATTAATTTTATTCTTTAAGATATATTGTATCCTACTTCTCATTTGTGCTTCTGATACCTTAAATTCTTTTTGATGTTCTTGTATATACTTATAGGCAAACGCATAATCTTTATATGCCTTATAAAATACACCAGGATCCATCAAATCACTAATTCTAAGTTCCGTATAATCATTCATTCTTAACACCACCCGTAGTTTTAGCAACGTTTCTTTTATATATCGTATCCTTAAACATTTCATCTAAAGATTTATATATCATTTTCCCAACATGAATAACATAGGGATTCATAAAATACACCACATTTCTACCATCCTTAACTGATTTTATAACATCTTGTGCTATTAAACCCTTAATTTGCCTGTCTATGGTGTTCTTAGAAAAACCACTCCACTTAATTAAGTTCTTTCTATTTACATTAACACCATTATTATAAACAAGTTTCCCCGTCTGATATTGAACTATATCAGTAAGTTTTAAGAATAAAGGAAATTTACTCCCTATTTCATATAACACACTCGTATTTATTTTGCCAAATTGCATATTAGCTCTTACAAGTCGGTCTTTTTCTATTATTCCTTCTCTTTTAAGAACTATATCTCCCATTCTTAATTTAGTAAATACTTCATCCCCTAATGTTTCATCTATTACTTCTCCATTTTGATTTACTATATAATATTTTTCTTCCATTTTATCACCTAATATGTCCTAGTTGGTTGGGTACTATTCCTCATTTTCTCTTATTAATATTACCCTATGTATTGGTAAATATCCAAATTTCGTTTTTTCCCTTATTTCTCAACATTATTAAGTGCTTTTTTTAGCATTTAGCCCCTTATCTTTATTTCTAGTGTCTCTTCCTACAGTGGATTCAGGTGTAGTTCTTTTTTTTATTTTTACGAATTACTTATTTGAATTATGACCTTACTACACCCTAGGTTCTATCCACATTTCCCTTATATCATACTTTTTACTCTCATTTCACTCTCATTTTATAATTTTCTTTAATTTTTTTACTTAATATAATCCTTTTTGTTTTTTTAAATATATTTGACAATAATATAATCCTTTTTATTTTTTGGATATATTTGTGAGAGTAAAAAAAGGGGGTATAACTTGCTATATATAGGGAACGGGTATAGCATAAACGCTCGTTAATAATATAAAAAAGTAAATAATAACAATAAATAAACAATAATATAATAACATAATGTATTTTATATCTTTATTTTTTATAATAACATAAAATAATAATAAAATGGTATTATTTAACAGTTATTTTACAATTAAAAGCATATAAAAACTTCTCTTAATTTCAATAATAAATAATAATAAAATAATATTAAAACAGTAATAAAAATAATAAATAAGCTATATAAAAAAACATACTAAAACAATAATAGGATCATAAATAAAAGGTATATAAAAAGGATAATATAACAAAATATAAATGTTATAAATATTATATGTAAAATAATAATAAAATTAATAAAAAAGTATTGATTTTTTAATAAAAATATGTTATACTTTATATGTAAAGTTAAGGAAGGAGGAAAAAAGAAAAACATGAAGAAATATCGATTAAAAGCACAATATAAGATCATGTTATATTTAATAATATTATTTATATTAATAAACGCAATGATTCAATATGATAATAACATTCTAATAATAACAATGTATTATATAATAGCTTATAACATGATAAAAGCAGGATATAAAAGCATAAAAAAAGAAGACAACCGCACGGCTAAGATTGGAAAGTCTTCTAACAAATAACGCCAACTAATAACAACTATAAAAGAATAATGTTTTTAATTGACATTTTACATTATAAAATAAGATAAAAAAAATGTCAATAGATAGGAAAAAAGGAAAATGAAAAAGATAGAAAAAGAATTAAAAGCAATATATGATCCAGCAAAAAGTTTTTATAAAAAGGCATATATAATCAATTACTATGATAAATATAATATAACAAATAAAACAGAATTAAAAAGTTATAATACTATAATATGTTATCTAAAAGATAGTAAAATACATTTCAAATATAATGACATTAATAATAAAAAAATATATAGCATGACAACATTAAGACATATAAAAGAATTCATAAAACAAAAGTATTATTACTTAGAATTAAATTACAAAAATATTATAAATAAAGAAAAACTAACAAAAAAAGACATAAAAAAACTTATAGATGAAGGAAGGTAAAAGAAATATGGAAAAAAGAGAAATAAAAAAATATTATGATATTATCAAAATTGATTTACAAGATAAAAGCGAAGCTATCGCACAAATACAAGAGGCACAAGAAAAAGCAAACAATGATTTTAATACATTATTTATTGAATATAGAGAAAAGCTACAAAATGGAGAACTAAGCGAACAAGAAAAAGAAACATTCAAAGAAAGACAAGAAGAAAAAACCGCAGAATGTAAAAGACTAGAAGAACAAAAAGAAATTGCGGAAATTATTCAAAAATTAGATATTAACAATTTATTATATATACAACAATTTATTCTGGAAGACTTAGCAAGCTATTTTTTAACTAGTAAATATTATAATAAACCGCTAGGAGAAAAGACCAAAGAAAAAGTACAAAATGACTTTGCGGAATATCTAAAAAAAGAATATAACGGCATTGATCTAGATTGTTATATTTATGAAAGTTATAACAATTATAATGAAGGGAAAACCTACAAAATAGTAGTATATTATAGCGACTTTTACTATCAATATGAATTGAAACAAGAAGAGATCCATATTAACACAAAAGACAACACAACACAATTATATTATTATAATGAAGTTGACTTTATAACACCAAACAACACAGAAAAAGAAGCCAGAAAGTTATTAATGAATTATAAAAAGAATTATAACAAAATAAGAGAACTAGAAAAACAAATCGAAGATATAAAAAAGACTAACAATGAAGGGAAAACAGCAGCACTTGATAGCTACCGCTTAAATTGTTGGCTAAATTGGAGGTAATTACATGGAAAAAGTAAAAAATAATAAATACATGATACAAAAAGAAAACGCACGCCAAAAAGCTATTGAATGGCAATTTGATTTTTCAAACAAAAATTATAGTTATTATGATTTAATGATTCAACAAGAAAAATTTTACAAACTAGGCAAAAAATACGGACTAATTAAAGAGTTTAGAGAAAATGGCATAATATAGGAAGGAAGAAAAAAAGACAATGAAAAAAGATTTATTAATTAATTACATAGAAAATGGAGCATCACTTGATAAAGATTTACAACCTATTACAAAAAATAATGGCTTCATGTGTTCATTACTAGGATATGAAAAAACCTATAAACCAGAACAAACCGAAGAAATAGAAAAAACTATAATAGAATATCAAAAAATATTGAAATATAATCAATTTATAGGCATATGGAAAAATGATGATCTTGTTTATATTGATATATCGAAACACTACACAAACAAACAAGACGCAATAAAAAACGGGATAAAAAACAAACAGTTAGCTATTTATGATTTAAAAAACAATTGCGATATTTACTTAACGAAAAAAGTATACATCATTTATAAATATAATAAAATAACGCAAGATATAAGATATTTACAAGAGTTTACAAGCGTTAAAGACCTGGAAAAAGCAACTAATAAAGACTATAAAACGTTAGCAACAAATTACATGATAAAAAACATTGATTCACCTATTAAAGAATTATTACAAGATAAATATATCATAGTAACAGAAAATGCTTATATATGCGATTTAATTGGAGACTAGAAAAAAGCTAGTCTCTTTTTTTATTATCTTTTTTTATTGTTTATTTTACTTGATTTATTGCATTTATTATTAACTTAGTATACTTATATTATATTGATAAAACACGGCTAAAAAGGGCTTTAAAATGCGTTATAATAGCATATAAAAAAATAAAGTTTTTTCATAAATTATCATTACTAGGAAAAAGCTATTATATAATTGACTAGTAATTGATTGATAAATTGATTATGTTGTTATTTGATAATTATATCATGACAAAAAAAGAAGATCCAGAACAGAAAAAACACAAGAAAAAAAACAAGATAAAAAACTTCTTTCTTTTAAAAACTTCTCTTCTGGATTTTCTTCCCTTCCTATCTTTTCATAAAAACTTTCTCCATATGTGCGTGCGTGAGTGTGTGAAATTATAGTAAAAACTTTCCCTTATACGTGCGTATATGTGTGAAAATTGATAGAAAATAGTAAAAAATGATAGAAAAATGAAATATTTTCATAAATTATCATTACTAGGAAAAAGTCGTGAGATAATTGGTACGTAATGAAGGAGGAAATGTTATGAATTATGAACTAGATTTAGAAAATAGTTTTATAAACTACATTACACAAACACAAAGAAAATATTTTAAAATAGCACTAAAACATACTATAGAAAACAATTTGAGTGGTGTGAAAATAAATAGAATAACTTATTTATTTGATTTTAAAAATAATGAGGTATTTATTGGTACGAATTGTAAAGATAGCAACAGAGATTTACAACGATATAAATTAAAAAGAATTTAATGAAATAATAATTAAAAAATAATAAATGATTTTGAAATTATACCCCCCTGCTTTTCTAAACAAGTAAAAAAGGGGTGGTAGGGTATTTTATAGGAGGTATTATGTTAGATAATTATACAAAAAATATGTTATTTAAAAACATTATAAACGAATATAGTGACGCAGAACAATTAGAAATAATTGAATACCTAGTAAAAGCATTAATGGACTGGCAAAAAGGAGCTGTGGGGTATGAAAAAAATAGCATAGAAGAATTATACTATAAAGGTTTAGAAAAAGTATTAGAAGATATAAAAGATTTAAAAGTAAAAGAACATGATTTTCTATTAGATAATTAAGGAGGTATTTATGAAAGATATGATAAGAGAATATTTTAACAATATGTTAGAAGACGGCTATGATATTGAAAGTGCAAAAGATAATTTAATTGAACTTGTGGAAGAAATAGTACAAGAGTTTTAGGAGGTATTAATATGAATGAAATTAGAAATGAATTACTAACAATAATGCACATGGAATTGATTAAAAATAAAGAAGATAGACAACTTCAATTAAGTATGTTGTTAGAAAGATTTGAGATAGACATTAAAAGACAATTAGAAGATATACAATACAAAGAAAAAGAATTATTAGATAATTTGGAAACATTAAAATATGTTCGTGAGAAATTAGAGGTGAAATAATAATGAAAAAAAGTTTTAGTCAATTAAAAAAAGATTTAAAAGTAGGTACAAAATTAAAAGTAGTTTATCATTTTAGACAAAATGATATTAATGGAGAAAGATTTTTACAAGATAGAATTATAAGCAAAGTACAAACAAACGCTTTTACAAGTAAGTGGGGAGATGATCCTAAAGATTATTGGTGTTATTATCCTACGAACTCTAATTTAGTAGATTATGAAGATAATACATTTACTTTTTACGAACATGGAGAAAGAGACTTAACTGATTATGAAAAAACTATGTTAGATAAATTAAATAATTTATGTACAGAAGAAGAAAAACAACTAGATATGTATACTGATTCAAATATTGAATATTGGAGAAAACAAAAATTTGCTAGAGAAAATAATGTTGAATATTTATTAGGTTTTGAATTTCACAATAGCTTAAAATATAACTTTAATACTGGTAAAATGTACGATAAAAATGTTAGAGGAAACAAGCTATTCACTTTTCAAATTGTGAATTAAGGGGGGTGTAGGTATGTTTACATTAAAAGTATTTAATAAGTATAGTAATAATTTAGTATTTATTAGAAAACATATATCTAAAAATGATATAGATATGTATATTAATAGTATAATTGACAATGGTATTTATCAATTAGTAAATTATAAGGTTATTAAGGAGGTATAAGTATGAAATTAGAAGACATGACAACAGAAGAATTACAAGAATGGAAAATGGACAAATTATATTGCATGAATGGTGTTATTAGAATGTGTAAACAAATGGGCAATAAAAATTGGAAAAACAATGTTATAGTTAAGGGATATGCTGATAAAATACTTGCAGCAGATAAAATATTAAATGAAAGAGAAAAGAGAGGTGTATAAGTATGAATATGATAGAGTTAAAGAGAAATGTGTTTCTTTTATATGACAATGCAAGAATATTATTCAATGATTATTACAATAAATGCTGGAATAGTAAAGAAGACTACACTGAGGAAGATATAAAAAGAATATTAGAATTATTTGAAAGAATAGAAACTAATATCAAAGATTTTAAGGAGGAATTATAATGATAGAATTAAACGATATTAAACTTATAAAAGCATTTCAAGTAAACGAACACAGTAATTATATAGTTTATGTTATGGAAGATAAAGATAATTATTCATTTTACTTACAGAATAAATATTATGGAATAATTATGCTTATGTGGGGTACTCCTAAGGATCAAATAGACTTAGATACATTTATGAATTGTTATAACTTTGATGAATATATACAAGAATATCAAGAAGAATATGAAGATATAGAGGTGATATAATGAATAACTTATACGATAATGGTACTTGCTTATTAGGTACTAAAAAAGATATTTATGATTATACATTAAAAATAGATACATTAAACGAAGAAGAAAGACAAGACATATTAAGAGAAATAAAAGATTTTAATGATACAGATATATTATGTATTAATTATGATTGTGGTATGGGTTTATCTATAGAAAGTTGGGAAACAACTGATATTATTAAGGAGGTAAAATAATATGATAAATAATTTTATGGTTGTAGGTAGATTAGTAAATGACGTTGAATTAAAAGAAGAAAATGAAAAGAAATATGCTGATATAACATTAGCTATTCCTAGAAATTATAAGAATGCAGAAGGCATTTATGAGACTGATTTTATTCACTTTACTATTTATGATAGCACAGCATTAAACACAAGTGAATATTGCCGTAAAGGTGATATTATTGGTGTTAGAGGAAGACTTGAAACAAGAGATAATCAATTATGCTTATTAGTTGAAAAATTAACATTTCTAAGTAGCAAAAAAAATAATGAATAATTGGAGGGGGTTGCCCCTCCTCTATTAAGGAGGAAATATGATAGAAAAAATATATGAAACAACTGAGTTTATTATCTATAAAGATAGTAAAGGTTATGACTTTGCTTATGATATAGAAAATAAAATAGATAATATGATTATTATTAAGTTTACTAATTTTGATGAAGAATTAAAAATAAAAGATTGGGTCGGCTTATTTAATAATCAAAGTTATATGATAGAAGACATTTTAAATGGTGATTATGAATTAATTGAGGAGGTACGATAATATGAGAAAAATAGAGGATTTTAACGAATTTATACAACTTTGGAATATAACACACAAAAATAGATATTGGGGTAATAAAAAAATTACTCCAGAACAAGAAAAAGATATTATCGCTCGTGCTGATATTAAAGATTTTAAAAGATATAATATTTATATGTTGGAAGATGACTACCACTTTATTGTTTTCGATACTAAATGGACTATTAATACCACTTTGTATTATGATGATGAAACTGATGACCCTGGGACATCTTTCCTAGTATTTAAACATTATAATGAAATGAATAGACAATACCATAAATTAGAGGACTTTAATAGTATGCAACCTTATTTCATTCTTAATTATAGTGGTAATGATAGAGAGGTATGTGTTCAAAGAAGTATTTATTATTCTACTTATGAAAACAACTTGAATCACGCTAAAGATAAGGGGTATTTTTATAAGTTTATGAGTGATGAAGAAATAGAAGAATATAATAAAATAACTGATGAACTTAATAAATTATATGATGAAAGACTCGAAAAGTATTACAAAAAATATAATAAAAACATTCATACAGTTGGGTACTGGGCTAATAGATAAGGAGTGATGATTAATGACTATTGAAACAATTTATAATGAAATAAAAGAAATAACTAAAGATAATAACATTGATTATTTAAAGTTTACAAAATTAAGAGATAAATTAGAACAAGAAATTAGAAAGAATGCAGCTTATAAAACTACTAACAAGACAAGAGTAAATGCTATTAAGAAAGTTGCTAGTAAAGAAGAGTTTAGACCTGCACTTACTGGGTATGGTATTATAGGTGATTATAAATGCGTAACTGATTCATACCATGCTATTATGATTAAACAAGATGAAATGCCCCTTCCCCTAGTTGCTACTAAGAAAGAACTTGAGAAATTGGGTATTGATTATAAAGAGTATCAAGACAAATATGGTATGACGTCTATCATAGACGCTACTTATCCTAACTTAATGAATTGTATCACATTAGATTATGATAAAAGCAATGAATTAAAATTAGATATAAATGACTTAATGGGGTTTATTAATACGAATAAGAAAGATAAACACGCATTATATAAACTTGGTACTTGTAATTATAATCCATGGTTTATTAAAAATGTTGTGGATATAATTGGAAAAAATTGTAAGATATATTTTCAAGGTGATTTAAAGCCATTATACTTTGTAAATGACAATGAAGAAATTGGTGTAGTATTGCCCGTACGCAAGTTTTAAAAGAGGGGGGCTACCTCCCCTTTACATTAATATATAAAATATAGTATTATTATAATAGAGAGGAATTAAAAATGAACGATAAAGATATAATTAGAATTAGTAAAATTGATAATATACAAGTAGAAAATACACATAATGGGTTTATGTTCCCAGTACAAAACATATTAGAAATTGAATTTAGGGGGGGAGATGTACGTATACTCGACTTAATGGCTGATAGAGATATAACTGATATAGACTACTTAATAGTACACGAAACTCCTAAGACAAAAAGAAAGGATTTATTTAAAGAAATTGATTAATTAGTAAATTTGTGGTATAATATGCACAAATAAATGGGGTGATGAATAATGAAATATTGTTATATTAGAGTTTCAAGAGATTCTCAGGAATATTCAAGACAAGTACAGATATTCAAGGATAGAGGGTACTTGGATGGACAAAATTGTAAATATATAGAAGAAAAATTTACAGGAACTAAAATTAGTAGACCAGTATTTAATAACCTGCTTGATGTTATGAAGGAGGGGGATACCCTAGTGGTAGAAAGTTTATCTCGTCTATCTCGTGGCGGTGTTATTAAAACACTCGATCTTATTACTGACTTAGTACAAAAAAGAAAGATAAATGTAATTATATTTAAAGAAGGCTTTGAACTTAGAGCTGGTGAACAACCTAACTCAACTACTTCTCTTCTACTTGGAATTTTCTCTGTATTAGGTCAATTTGAAAGAGACTTAATTAGTGAACGTACAAAAGAGGGGTTAAAGGCTGTTAAAGAAAACGGACAAAGATTAGGTAAACCATGTACTAAATCTTCAAGGGCAAGTTTTATTCAAGTGTTAGAATATATGATAGATACGCATACGGGTATAATTAATTCCTGCGGTATATTAAATTTCCCTACTAGCACATTTCAAAATAAAATAAAGTTATGTTATGAAAGATATAATACAAAAGATTATGCTGAAATTCTTGCTAAGTTAAAGGAGGATTATGAATGGGAATTGTTTTAATTATTATACTTGGCTTATGGTGTGGATTATGTGAATTTGCTAAAAAAAAATAGAGGGTTATAATTAACTCTCTTTTTCTTCATATTCTGCATTTATAATATTATCTTTTTTAAGACTTGCTAATTTTTGTTGAATTTCATCTATATTAGTTACTTTTTTATGTTCTACAACTATTGGTTGTACTTGTTCTATTTTACCCATTGTTTTGCTGATGTAAATACTAGATATTTCTTTTGTTTCTCCTGTTAAACTCCCTGTGGCTAGTACCCCTAACAAGTATGAGTGAATATAATTCATTACATCTTTTCTTTCAAAATCTGTCATATAATTATCGTAAGTGAATTTACTTATACCCATAAAGTTACAAAAACTTTCTACTGTGGGGGGAAAGGATTTTATTTCATTTATTTTATTTATCATATCTAGGTATAAATCGAATCCAATTTTTAATTCTTGGGGGGTGTACCCTACATTTCCACCTAAAGCATTTTCCAATAAACTTCCCTTCGCGATCATAGACATTATTTGTATATTATTTAAGTCTTTCTCTTTTAATAATTTAACTATTAAATCTGTCGTTGCTACCATTTTTTCTTTCAAATTAGGTAGTAGCATATTTTTAGATTCTTCTTTTATATCTTTAATTAGTTTTTGTTTAGCTAATTCTTTCTTATGATTATTTTCTTTTGTATTACTTACTCTTTTGTCAATACTTTCTTGTTTAAATTTTTTCATTACTATCCCCTCTTTGTTGAACTTCTCCCCTTAGACCTAGGTGTACCTGTCTGATAATCAGAATATTCCCATAAATCTTTTTCTAACTGTGTATAGTAATGTGTATTACTATAATTTTTTGCCTTGTATAACCACTCTATATAGTCATCAAAGTACTTAAATGTAGTACCATACTTTCTATTTATAAAAGTAATAAATTTAGTATCTATTTTACTTATATAACCCATATACCTTCCTTTTTTATTCAATAGGAGCCACCACAGGGGAAATGGGGGAAAGCCCCCTGTGGCATTATTAATATACTATAATTTTTACTCCTATTTCACTATCATTCTAATAATTCTTTAATTTTTGAATAATATCTCCATATTGTTGACAGACTATTTGGCTTTACATTTTTATAATAGTTCTCGCTTGCAACTTCTTCTACTGCTTTAGTGGGGGGGCTACCCCCTAGTAGCTTAGCAAATAATCTACAACATATATCGTCTGATGCAATATTACTTAATACACTACGATATTTTCCTAGTAGTGTTTTTTTATTATCAACTTCTTTTTCTAACAATTCTTTAATTTTAACATCATCTGTTTTATTAATTAATCCCTCTAATGCTTTGATTTCCATTTCAAAACTATTCATATAATTTAAACACTCCTCCATCTAGCTCCTTACTAATTTCTTTTAATTACATACCACTTATCATCTTTTCTAATTTTATTAAAATACTTAATGTTGTAATAAATATATTGCACGTCTTTGTCAAAATAATCAGCACAATCAAATGATGTATCAAACACTTTTAACAAATTACCATTGGTGTCATACATATATACTTTCTTTGCATTAGCCAACTTTACTCCCATTATTCCTCCTCAAATCTTTTTCTTACCATTTCAACTTTATCTAAATCATCAACGTCCATAGTTCCATCATCTATGCAAACATATGTTTCGCCCAATACTTGTTGAATATTAACGTCTAATCCATTTAAGAAACGATACAATTCCCACACTATAGGGGTACGTTTAGTTAAACCTTTGTCCTGCATTTCTTTGACAGTCCATATACCACGCATAAACTCGGCATAATCCACTACTTTATAAGCAAAAGGTTCTCCCCAATTCTCGTGTTGTTCATTTTTGGCGTCACTTGTTCCAAACAATGTGTTTTTAGTACATTTAAAGCCCACTATCGTGCGAATCGCTTCTTCTGTGTAATATACGTCTCCAAACATAAAACACACTTTATCAGAGGGCTTAAAATAAGGATAAAAGGCATCTAACCAGTATCCTTCTTGAATACCATCCTTAACTTTATATGTATTGTTATGTTCTAGTCTAGGGGCATCACAACTATCAAATCTTGAATCATTACTAGACACATATATTTTATCTATTCCATTTTCTTTTAATAATCTAATAGTTCTATCTACTAATCTTTCTCCATTTATTATTGTTAATTGTTTAGGCGTTTCAAAGTCTTTATACTCTCCACCTGCCATTATTACGTAAATAATAATTATCCCTCCTTATGTTTTTTGATCCATGCTGCAAAGTTCCTATAACATTGTTTGCAAAAATCGTATTTTTTTACTGTTTCATGCCCGCCACGATAACTTATTCCATATAATTGTTTAGCTAATCTTATTGTATCTTTATTCTCTAATTGATTATGGCATATACAACATTTATATTCTATCTTTTTAGGCATTTTCTACTCCATTAGGTTGTTCTAGTGTTATGTTGTTTTGTTTTATTATGTCTAATAAATCATCTTTTAAAGTATCGTGTGAATAATCATCATAAAAATTATCATAATTTCCTTGATAATAACCTGTTATTAAATCATATTGTTCTATTTTATTTGTTGCTTTATCAATTATTTTTTTTAATCTAATTACTTCGTTATATAGTTCTAGTTCTTGTTGTAAATGTATTTCCATATAAGATTTAGCAAAAGTTCTTTGTGTAAATATCCATATAGGTGTATCTAAACTATCTTTAATTTCTTTTAATCTTTCTTCTGTCATTTATTTCTCTCCAAACGTTCTATAAATTCATTAAATTCGTGTTTTTTCTTTAGAATTGTGTTTTCATCTACTCCTTCAATTAAATCTTTTAAATAGTCTTGAATGCCTTTGCATTCTTTATATTTATCTAATTCTTCTATTAATACAATAATACCTAATTGTAATCTTGCTATTTCTTTAAGTTCTTCTATATGCTTTGTCAATTTTCTTCACCTTTACTTTCGTTTCTTCTTCGTAATCATAACCATCTTTTGTTCTTACTTTTATGTTGTAATCCCATATATAAGGGTCTTTATCTTGCTTTGTTGGTAGTGATTTTATTATTTTATTTATATTATCTGCTATTTCACTTATTTTCATTTTTTATTCTCTCCAAGTATCGTATATTTCTAATCTTCTTATATTATTATTTTTAAAACTTTTTTCTAATACTAAATTTCCATATTTATCCTGCAATTTTAACAAATCTTCTAATGAATTTAACTTAATGCACCATATTTCATCATCAAATTCTCTATAAATATGTGAATGGTCATATTCATTATTAGCAGGTATTATTTTATGATTAAAACCTTCTTCTTCCCATTTTTTATCTCTTGGTAATCTTTCGTTATGTTCTTCAAAAGAACTAAAACCTCTTTCATCAATTCTTATTATTGATTTTCTGTATGCTTCATCACATGGTTTTGCTTCGTTCCATAGTGATGTTCTTGATATTTCAAATTCCATATTATTTCCTTTCTTCTAACTCCTTTATTTTGTTCAAAGTATCTTTTATGCTTACACATTCTATTTTTTCGATACCAAAGTCAGTTGCATCGAAATTGTATGTAATATGTGGTTCATTTAACCATTTTTTAAATCATTTATTATATTATCTTTTCTTTGGAGTTCTTGCTCTAATTGGTCTATTTTATATAATAAATCGTTTAATAGATTTTCAAGTTCATATTCTGTTCCATTATATTCTGCTATTGTATGTAATGTTATTTCTTTATTCATTTATTCATCACTCCTTACCATTTAAAATATCAATATAATTTTTATGTATCATTTTCAATAATTCAACTATATCAATACTTTCACATATATAATTTTCTTGGCCTTTTAAAAGTTCAAGACAATTATTTCCATATTCAACTGCTTTTTCTATTCTTGATTTATATTTTTCTAATTTTTCATCACTCTTTTTATATTGTTTAGCACATATTTCTAAATCTTTCTTTAATATCTCATTTATATTTTGGTCTTTTAATAATTCATTTTGTTTTTTTAATCTTTCATTTTCTTGTTGTAAATTAGTTATGTAATCTAATACCACATTTCTTGCTACTTTATATGTTGTTTCTTCTATTGGCATATTCTTTATACATTCTATACTTTTCTTTTCTAAATCATTCATTATTACTCACCTTTGCTTTCTAAAAAAAATATTCTATATAACTGCCATATTCGTTGGTATAGGTTTGTTTTGTATCTTGGTCAGTTCCACATTTTTCACATATTTTCTTTCCACAACTCCATAATTCAACTCTGTGTCTGCCACAGCTAATACAAGATTCACTTATATATTTTATATTTTCACCTAATATCTTAAAAAAGTTATTTCTTCTTTCTTCTTCCTCTTTCCATATATTTTCCATGTTCATACTTATTCTCCTTTGCTTTTAAGATAATCTATAATGGAATTGATTTTATTACCTAATTCTTTAAAATTACTATCTAACAATCTTCTTTCTTTTGGTGATAAATAAGTTGTTTCTTTTTGTTCCATAAATGTATTTCCCTCACAATAATCTAATTTTTCAGGTATTTTCTTTTCTTCTTCTATGATTTCTACTTCATCATTTAAAATCATATTCAAATAAAATAATCTATCAAATCTATGACTTTTGCTTTCTCCAAAATAATAAAACCACATTTTATTTTTTACATCATATTCCCATAAATAACCTTTATAAGTAAATTCTCTAGGCACTTCTTCACAATTTGCTATTTTATTTAATAAATCTATTATACGAATTTTATTCATCTTTTACATACCTCCATATATAACCATAAGCACTTTTAATTTTTCCTTTTAAGCATTTGACAATATTTGTAGATAAACCATTCACATCTTCACTAGCTTCCTTTATAGAATTATATTTTTTTACTAATGATCCATTTTTATAACTTGCTATTGGTATATTTTGAAATGGCGATACTTTTTTCATAAAATTAACCCAACATTCTTTTGAACACAATTTGTTTCTACCTCTGTGTTTTATAGGTGGTTTAAATTCTTTACCACATTCTATACATATTTTTGTTCTAGGCAATTTTTCAAAATGATGTTGATTGTGTTCTAAAGGTGTCATTAATTCTAAATTTTCTAATCTATTATCTCTTTTGTTACCATTTTTGTGATGGACATATTCATATCTTCCTAATTTTCTTCCTAAATATTGTTCCATTACTTTTCTATGTTCATCTATTGGTTTACCTTTATATGTTGTTCTTTTATATGGACTATTCACTATGCCACCACTCCTTGCTATTAAATTTATCTACCCAATTTATATCTAACATTTGACTAAACAATGCCATCATTATTGTTGTTATCAAACTATCACCAAAAATATGGTACTTTGCACTATCACTTAATGTAATTTTATCTATATCTTCATCTTTAACTCCCATCAAGCGTCCGCATTCTCTTGGTGTTAGTTTTCTTATTCTTAAATCAGTTTTGTAATATGGATTAAAGTCAGTTGTTATTGATATACTTACTTTATCATCGTATATTCTATCTTGTTGATACCATTGTGTTCCACCATTACTTTTCTTTTCTCCTATGCCGCCTAATACTTTCGGTTTTACAACTACACCATTGTTTTCTCCACCCATTGTGTCTATTGTTTGTATCTTGTCTTTTTGTACTGTGCCTCTATGGTGTTCCATTCTACTTGATATATCTACACCATCTCCATCAGTTGCTTCTAGGTAACCTTTTGAGGTGGCATTTTTGATTCTTAAATTAGTTGTATTTTGTAATGTATCACTATATACCTTCATACTTGCATTTATGCCACCGTCTTGACTTTCAGCAATTCTAGTTGTTATTGTTGGACTAATACTTTCCTTACCCATAACATTATCTAATGGATTTTGATATGAGTTCCAATGAGATATTTGTTCCAATTGCTTATCACTTAAATAATACTTTTCATCAACATTATCCTCTAGCATATCTTTTAGTTTTAATTTAAGTGGTATTGGTTTAGGAAATGTATAAGAATAATCTCCTAATAAACTAATCATAAAGCATCTATTTCTTGTCTGTGGGATTCCGTAGTCGGTGGCAATTAAGTCTTGGAAGTAATTCTTGTAGCCAAGCTCTTCAAGTCTATCTTTCCACTTGTTAAAATCTTGTAAATTATCTTCACTATGAACTTGTGGTACATTTTCCATTAATAGTATTTGTGGCATATTGCCTAATTCGTGACATTCAGTTAATATTCTTTCTACTTCCCATAACATACCACTTCTTGTAGATGTATCACTCATTCCTTTACCTTTACCTGCTAGTGATAAATCTTGACAAGGAAATGAATAAGTCATTATGTATTCGTATTTATCAGTATCTACTATTTCTAAATCTTCGCCTTTAACTTGTTGAATGTTTACTAAATTGTTTGTTATATAAATATTTTCACATATAGTACATAAATCTTCGTGTTTTAATCTTTTGATTTGTTCTAATGTCATTGGTTCGTTGTAATTACTAGATATTCCTAATTTATATAAATAATTTGCTAAATTATCTTTTGTTTCTTCCATAAATCCATAAGGATGATATTCATTAGTAAAATGTATATCTTTATATGCTTGAATACTTTTGATAGCCCATTCACAAATTTTCCAATGTTCAAATGGTACTCCTAGATATTTTAATGCTAATGCTTGACTTCCGTAGCCTGCGAACATCTCTATTAATCTAATAGGTTTTGTTATTTTCTTCTTAGGATATAACATATCAAATATATTGTATTGTCCATCTATCATCTATCTCTCCCTGCCTGTAAGCAAGCACACATAAATAACCCTATTGCTACTCCTAAAATAAATATTGCTATGTATAACATTATTATCACTCCTTTATATAATCAAATATATTTGTTTGACCTTCAATAATATCATTATTGTTTTCTTTATATTGATATTGTGGTGAAAAAGGACTTGTTTTTCTATAAAATCTTTTATCATAAAATTCTTGTACTGTTTTACACCCTTCTTGTCTGTTCGATGTAAACAAGTAATTGCATTTGCAATCTTTTATTCCACTACATAATAAACATCTATCTATATCTTCTTTTGTATAATTTATTCCATATTTTTTTATCATAGCTGTACTATTAAATTCTGTACTCTTATTTACTAATATATCGCCACAACAACACACATTATTTCCTAAAAAGCGTAAATCATTATCGGCAATAGAATATGATATATTATTTTCTTCAAAGTATTTAATAAATGGCTCATACATTTTTTTCCTTATTTCTGGTTTTAAATTTAATAAACCCATTTGTGTAAAATCTTCTGGTTTTAAATTTAACTCATTTAATATAAAATCCTTACATTCTTTATTTTGAGGAACTATTTTTATTCCTTCTAATGTAAAATGGTCTGCATCTTTAAACATTTCAACTATTTTTAAAGTAGATATATTAGGGATAAAAGGTTGTATTCTTATACCTACTTTAAACCCTTTATTTTTTAATTTTCTATAAAATTCATATCGTTTTTCAATGGTTGGTACGTTGGGTTCAATATTACGCAAATTATCCACATTAGATATGCTTAACTGAAATGAATGCAATTCAGGTCTAATATCAGCATCGTAAGTAGTATCACTTTTTGTTGAAAACAACACATGAATACCATATTTATTTGTAATATCTATTAGTTTTTTTGTAATTCGTAATTGCTTTTCACAAGGTTGGAATGGATCACTCATACCTCCCCAATGCCAAGTTATTCCCTTTGAAATTAGAACATCTAAAAAGCTAGTATTATCTATTTCTTTTTTGTCAAATATTTTTCCTAATTTTCTTTTAACTTTGTCGATATTTGCAACTTGAATATGCTTAGAATATTTCATAATTTCTCTGTTTTCGGCAAAACAATATTTACAACCAAAGGAGCAAGTTTTATAACTATCTATACGAATAGGTAACCCACATATAGCAAATTTGCTACTTACATTTAAAGCATCAAACTTTTTCAATTCAAAATTTGTTTGATTTTCCATTATTCCTCCAATAATTTCAATAACTTTAATAATCTTTTTAAATAATCTACTCTAGTCATTTTTAGATATTCTTCTTTGTTATTTTTCTTATTCTCTATATTTACTCTAATTATTTCTTCTGTTATTAATAATTTATAATCTTCAATTTTCTCCCTCATTTACTTTCTCCTTAGGTGGTCTACCACGTCTTTTTTTAGGTGCTTCTTCCTTTGTTTCTAATATTTCTTTAATATCTTCATCAGTTAATATTCTATTTTTGTATTGTGTTCCTAAACTTTTTACAGTTTTATATATTTCATGTAATAAAAATTGCCTAGTTTCCTTACCACTCAGTTTTGATTTATGAGTATTGTATGTATTCTCTATTTCATGTTCGTTATTTAAACTACGTCTAATTACTCTTAAATCATGTATTCTTTTAATAACATTTATACTTGCGTCATTACTTAACTCATTGTTTTCTATTAAATGGTAATAATCACTTAATTGAAGGTCAGTATTTTGTATTTCAACTGATTGTGTTTCAATCATTTCATCAATATTATCTAGCAATTCTATTACTTGTTTTATCTTTTCTAGTACTATCTCGTTTCTCATCATTGTTTTCCTTTTCTAATTTCGTTACTCTTTCATTTAATTTGCATATTTGTAATTTGCAATCATCTTTTTCTTCATCTAATTGAGCATTTATTTGTTTGTTTTTTAAGTCTATTCTAAATAAATAAATTGCTATATAAATAATTGAAAATGCTGATACAAATAAAACTATATTTACTAAAATTCTTAATATTTCTTTCATTATTTCCCTTTCCTTCAACCAATTCCCCTGAGTTTAATTATTTCTTAATTGGAATACAGTAACAAATTTGCCTGTAATCTCACTCTTTACTTTTCCTATAGGTTCTATTTCCCCTTTTTGTACTAATTCAGTAACTCTAGGTTGTGAGTATGTAGTTTCAGGACTTATAGTGTATCCTCTTTCATACATATCTTTTGCTATTTCTCTAAATGTTAGTTTTTTATCTTTTAACACTTCTTTTATCTGTGCATATCTTTTTTCTCTATTAACTGTTTCATTTGCTTCTCTTCTATTTTCTAATGTGGTGTTTTCCCCAAATCTTCTTAATCTCATATTCACTCCTTATTTAATTTCTCTAAACTCAAAATCCCCGTATTTGTATAACAATAATTTCTTTTTTATTTTATAAACTTTGTCTTTTGCTGTAAAACTTGATTTAACATCTTCCACTATAACTTTGCCATTCTCAATATATCTAAAATCAGCTATATAAGTTATAGGGCGATATTTCTTCCCATCTCTTTTGAATCCCTCTTGTAAGAGAAAAGAAGGTTGCAATTCGAGATTAGAAATCTTCCCTTGCTTTTCTAATTTTTTTAACTCTACATAATGCAATCCTTCTTTTTTGGAATCAAATGTTATTCCATCTATTGTTGTTTTTTTACTTAAATATTTCACGTTATCTCCATTCTTCCCTTTGGAGTTAGTGCTAATTAAAATGGTAAATCATTATTATCTATTTGTATTTGTTCACCCATAGCTATATATGGATCATCACTCATTGCTTTCTGTACTATTTCAGTATCAGTTTCTTCTTTTGATTCTTCTTTTTTACTTTCTTTTCTATCAAACTCAATATTTTCTACTACAATATCAGTTGTATATACTTTAGTTCCATCTTCTTTTTCATAACTGCCTGTTTGAATATGCCCTAATACAATAATTCCGCTTCCTTTATGAAAATATTTATTAATCATTTCAGCTTGATTTCCAAATGCTATACAATTTAGAAAGTCACTTTCATATTCTCCGTCAGCATTTTTCATATCTCTTCTTACTGCTACACTAAATCTTGCTATTTGCTTACCGCTTTGTGTACTTCTTAATTCAACATCTCTAGTTAAATTCCCTCTTAAAAAACATTTATTCATGATTACTTAATTCCTTTCTTAATTTCATTTTCATTTTTTCTTTAAATTCACTTTCTTTGGTAGGATATACTGTTCTTCCACACCTAGAACATTCAGTTGAATGATTACGTAAAAAGCAACATACTTTACCGCATTTACATTGAACTTTTACGTAATTAATAGTGTCTTTAAATATTTTGTTTTTATTCTTATTCATTTTCAGACTCCTCATATTCTTTTATTAATTCCCATGCCATATCTTCTTTAATTGGTATAGGCACAAATTTTCTTTTATCATCACGTAGATGTATACCTCTTAAACCCTTTATTGTTTTTCCATAACATTGTTGATATGCTATTCGATATAGATTTAATTGAAAACCTAAATACTCTTTATCAAGTGTTGCCGTACGTTTTATATCACCTAGATATAAACCATCGTTTATTTCCAATACAAGGTCTAATCGACCAGCAGCGATAGGGACATCATTCTCAAACAAAACAACAGGAATTTCATTATCTATGACCTTAAATTCATAATGTTTTTGTAAGAACATAAAATTTCGTACTTCTTTATAGTCTTCCACTTCTCCTGTCTTACATAAATTCTCTATTGCTTTATGAATTAATGTTCCTTTTTGGGCTGCTTTATTAAGTACTTTATAATCTACACCATCATATTTTCTACCAAATCTAACTTGTAAAATTTGTGTTATAGATGGTAAACATATTCCCTCATAGATATATGTGTGAGATTCATCATCATACTCGAGAGTTCCACCCTTTATCTCCCAAGTTTCCATTATTTTGCCTTAATTCTCACTGACGCCTTTACTTTACTAAAGCGAACATATTCATCATACATATCAGGGTAGTCTTCTCTAAATTTCTTAGAATCAAACGTTTCACGTTCACTTTCATCAACGTAAGAAATAATTACATCTGGTGTTTCAACTCTCTTTATTTCGTTATCTCTCATTTCTTCTAGTAAAGTTAATGTCAAAGCATCTTTCTTTGCTTTTAATTTTTCTTCTAAAAACTTTATTTCTAATGCTGCCTTTACTAATTCTTCACTAGCCTCTACTATTCCACCTTCAATTTTTATTAAACTTTCCATTATTTATTTCCCTCGTCTTTCTTATTTTTTTCCATTAAACTTTTTATTAATAAACTAGCTTTTTCCATAGTCATATCATCTAATGTTTTTAATCCGTTTGTTTCTAATAGTTTAGTTAAATTTTCTCCAACATAAACTTGTGATATTATTTCCTTTTGTTTAGCACTAATTTTTAAGCTAGTTTTAGTTTTTTTCTTGTTTTCAATATTTGAATTATCCATAGCATCAATAATATCTCCATCAGTGATTCCAAAAGCATTTAAGTATAAGTATCTCTTGTAATAAGTATTTAATGCACCTAAATATTGAATATCTTGCATACTAGGTACTTGAATATAATTACCTTCTCTATCTTTCATATATTCGCCTTTTTTGTCTTTTTTAAATGTTAATGGTGTATCAAATATTTTAAAAGGCATTCTATAATCTTGCGTTTCACTACCTTTAATCAAAGTTAATTTTGCTACCATTGTTTCGTTTAAATCTGTTTCAATAGTAAATAAATCATTAACTCCTTCCTCTAACATTAATTCGTTTAATTTAGGTAAGAAGTCAGAAAGCTCAAAATAATCAAATCCAGCAAATGAGTTATTACCAGTTTTCTTTAATTTTGCATTTTGTAGTTTTACTCTTATTGAAATAATACTATCGTTTAGAGTCTTTATTTGTTCCATCTTTTTTCTCCTTTGTCACTTTTTTAGATGTTTTTGTTTTCTCTTTTTTTGTTCCATTCACTTTATGATCTAATAAATCTAATATTTCTGAAAATGAGATAATACCTCTATCAATAAGAGTGCTTAATAATGCCATTGCACCGTTATAAGTTTTTGCTACATTTCCATTAATTATTGCTTGTTTATCATTAATAACAATTAAACAATCTTTTGCTTCCTTTACTAATCTTTTTCCTGTTTTTTTATCTAATTCAATTCCTTCGTTTTTATCTTTTTTAAACATATTAATTCTCCTCCTTAATTTTTAATATTCCTTTTTGTTCTAATATTTTTTTTGTTTGTGGTGACATCAATTCTTGCTCTTTAATACTTTGTTTTATATATTCTACTTGTTTTAAAAATTGTCCTTTAACTACTGAATGTATTGTTTCACTATCTAAGCGTGCTATATCTTGAAGTTGTTCAGGACTTCCCACAAATTTTTGTACTGTCTTAGGTAGTTTTTCAAATTCATCTTCTGCACCATATATTCCATTTCTGATTGCTATTAAGAATTTTTCCCATAATTCAGTATTATTTTCTTTGTCGTTTGTTAAGTCATATATTTTTGACTTTATATCAGCTATTGTTGGAAACTTACTTGATGTTCTTATATGTTGATTAACCGCATTTTTAAATTCATCAATAGTGTTTTCCTTAAAGAATGATAACCACATTGTTAATGTTTCTTGATCTAGTTCTTTATCATATAATTTCCCCACACCTGTTAATGTTTTTACAAATTCTTCTTTATTCATAATGCTCCTATCCAAATATATTTTCTATTTCTTCTGTTGTTAAAGTTATGTTCTTTGTTGTTTGTTTGACTTCACGGTTTAAATATCCTTCGAACTTGGTTCCAAATAATGTTTCTGGTCTTAGGAATTTTTGCATATCAGTATTCATCCATTCCACACACATCTTGTCTATTACCACTTTAAAATCATCTATTGTAAATTTTTCATTAAGTCTTGCTCTAATTAAACTTTTTGTTTTATCTGTATTATGTTTATAGTGTTGCCCTGTTCTTAAATTCAAATAATTTATTATTACTTTGTATGGATTATCTTCATTATTTGTTACGATACGTTCACGATACGTCGACGATACATCATTATCATTGTCATTGTCATTATCATTATGTATTTCATTTTCATTATATTTAATTAATATATTTTTAACTGTTTCGTTTAAGCTAGAATAATTAATTAAATTCTCATATACAAACTTTATTAATTTTTTATCTTTTACTTGATTTATTTCTTTTTTTAATAAATCTTCAACAGGCTTGCCACCTTTTATAATGCTATACTTCAAAAAGTTTTTTATTGCTATTTCTTTTGTTTCTTTTGAATACTTAATTATTTTATATTTGTTTTCAAACCTATCTAATAAAACCGATATAGTATCATTAGAATATCCTAGTTCAAATGCCATTACCTTTTCATTAATTGAGTAAATTCCTAGTTGTGTAGTGTGAGGATTAGTCATTAAATATAACATAAACAACTTATCTTCAGGACTAAAATAATCAATAACTTTATCATCATTCCAAAATTGTGTATCTACAATTCTTTTAATTCCCATAATCCTCCTAATTGACTTATTAATTCATTTGTTGTATAATTTTTGTTGTAAATAATATGTGCGTGTTATTTACTTGACCTCAGACATCGCCTAGAGGTCTTTTTTTTACACACATAATTCATAATTAATCATTTTTAAATAATTCGTAATAATCTTTGTTATAATGGTTACATAATGTATCAATTTCACTTATTGTCCATTCAGTATCTCCAACCAGTTTTTTACTAATTGTTTGTGGTGTAATGTTTAATAATCTTGCTAAGTAAGATTGTGATTCATCATTTTCACGCATTAAATTAAACAAAGTTACATACTTAATTATCTTTGCCATAATACTCCTTTCTATAGATAGAAAAAAGACCTAAGCCATTTTAATGACTCAGGTCAACTTTTTTTAATATATATTATGTTAAGTTCGTTGTGTGACAAAATATTAAAAAAGTTACGCAAGTCATTCTCTTGCTATCTACATAACTCATGTTATATTGTTTTTTTAATTTTGTCAATACTTTTTTTTAAAATATTATATTTTTATTTACGCTTTACGCAAACTTACTTAGTTTTTTTAATATATATTTTATTAGTTTTTTATTGTGTTTTTCCTTGACTTCTTTATTAAATATTCTAATAAAATCTTCATAACAATAATAATTATCTCCATGTTTATAATGAATATCTAATACTTTCCAACCCATTGATGTTTCATCACCTACTCTTTTTCCTAATGAAAAAGCCGAATGATTATATGGTCTCACAAATATTTCACCATTAGTTTTTTGGTATGTTACGATATAACCCATTTACTCCACCCCCTTTTACAAGATTTTATAATATACACTTTTTGTTTTATTTTGTCAAATAAAAAAGGGATTTCTCCCTATTTTACTAGCCACACATATTCTACCTCCCTGTCTCTAGGATCAAACGTATCATAAACAATTCCGTTTTTTGAACAAACTATATGCCCCCTAGTGGTGATAAGTAAAATTGAATTAGGGAACATTCCAGACACCTCTCCTATAGTGCCATAAACTCCTTCTAAACGACGAAACGTTTTGTTAAGGTAATTTATCACAAAGTCCCTTTTATCAAAGAGAGTGCCTTCGTATTGTGCCAAATCGCTTAAATAATCGTACACGTAATCCCAAGACTTTCCTGTAGCACATGAAATGGCTCTGATAACACAATCGTCCTCAAATTTATTTAAAGCATTTGCGTTGTAATATTGGTACATATTATCTCATACTTCTTTGTAATGTTTCATTTAACATTTGTTTCTTTTGTGGTGTATCTGCTTCCTCATGTAAGAAATCTAAATATTCTCCTAATGCTTTTGCCATGAAATGAAACGCTTTATCAGATTCTTCTCCTGCTCCGTATCTTTCTCTTGTTTCCATATATCTACCATATTCGTTAGACATTCTGTCCATGTAATCATCACCACGATATTTAGCATCATATCCACGTCTTCCGTATTCGTTTCCATATCTTTCACGACCATATCCTCCATAAGAGCCTTCACCGTAGCTACCACGACCATAGTTTCCATAATTTCCGTACATATTTTTATCCTCCTTTGCCATATGTTTTATTTTACTTAGTTTGTATATATAATCTAGGTTGTTAGTTGTTAAACCTTCACCTTCTTCTAATAATTCTTTTATAGATTTTTCTGTTTCTTCTATCATTTTATCTTCCACTATCATCACTTCCTTTCTTTAAAAGACTTATTATTTCTTCATTTTGTTTTATTATTTTATTTAAGTATTTTTCATCTTGATTTTGTAATTCTTGCATTAAATCACTATTCTTATAATCTTGTATTAATATAATTAAACTATATAATTGTAGAAACAATGATGTTATATCAAAAGAATTGTTTCTCGAATTATCCATTTATTTTTTCTATGATTAAGTTAGCGTCTTTAATTGCAGGAATTTGAGTTACCACATTAGTAGGTGTAGTTGTTCCAGTAATAGTTGAAGCAAGTGAACCTATTGCCACAGTAGTGTTTACACGAGGGCATACTTCTAATACTTTTGTAAATGAAATGTTAGTGTATTCTCCTGCTGTTGTAATTGTTGCGTCCATTTCGGTTCCCTCAACATCTGTACCTGTTGCAGATTTTAGTGCTAGTGCTACAATTCCAGCAGTATCACTTGTGACATTTGCATTAAAAGATATTTTAAATCTTCCTCCACCAATTAAAGTAAATTCACTTCCACCATTCATGTATTGAAGCCAACCACAGCAAGTTGCACTTCTTGTCCTTACATCAATAGTGGTATAGTTAATGTTGTCTATATTGCTTGTTAATACTTGTGGTAATATTTGTATTGTTTGTATCATATATTCTCTCCTTTCTCTTGCACAATATAAAACAAATTTTGTGCATTTTTCGTTTTATAAATACTTATAAACCCAATTATTGTGCATTTTCGGTTTATAAAAAGAGAATAGAACTATGTCTATCCTCTTAAACTAGTAAGAAATTTTTACTAGTTGATTTTAGCAAGTTCTCGTAATCGAGTTTGTAGTAATCTACTCTATGCTATTAAATATTTGTTCCGTATAGGTTTCCACCACATCCGCAACCATTGTTGCAAGTAAATATTGGTGTACGACCATAAACTGGTGTACTTGGTACTGGACAGTTACTTAATCTGTTATAAAGTTGGTCAACTTCATTAGCAAAACCATTAGCTATAAATGCGTTTTGTGCTGTTTGAGATTTATCTAGGCTAAGCATTAAATTTTGTCTTTCCAACTCATCTATACGAGATTGTTTGCCATCTAACTCTAATTGACATAACTTATCAAGAATAGCCTGTGTATTTGCAGTTGCATTTGTAATTATGTCTCTTGTGTTATTAGCATCAGCAAATCTCGTAGCATTTCCTTCGTTTTGTACAATATTTTGTGTTTGGCAAGTTGCTAAACGATTTTCGCAGCAACAGTCAGCAAATTGACGACTTAATGCAAATGTATCTTGCATTTGATTTATTGCTCGATTATTGGCTGCAATTTCAGCGTTGTAAGCTGTACTATTGATAGCACTTGTAATTGTATTTCCTGTATTGCATAATTGGTTACTTAATGAATAAATGCCACTATTTACTGTGTCTAATTGGTTAGATAAGTGTAATGTGTCAAATCCATTATTAGTGTTGTTCATAATTTCTTGTTGACCATTAGCTAACCATGGGTATATATCTCTGTTGTTATTACCACCACCAAAGAATCCACCATTTCCTAGCATTCCTAAAGCAACTAATCCAATGATCCATTCACCCATGTTGCCCCAACCACCATTGTTGTTTCCAGTTAGGTCAAAAGTAGGTACAATACCATTAGTTGTTCCTGTCATGATTTCCTCCTTTCTATTTTTTATCTAACATCGCGAATGTTGATAACTATTTCATCATATTTTGTATTTCATTTAGCACTTCGTTTGGATAACCTACTTGTTGTGCTAATGAATACAATTCACTCATTTGTTCTGGACTATAGTTCTTCGTAAACTGTTTAAATATTTCTATAGGATTACTTTTGTTTTGACTTGCTGCTTGAAGAATTTGGTATCCTTGTGGCTGATTTTCTTTCAATTGGTTCATTATGTTGTTCAATTTGTAATTCATAATCCCCCTCATCATTTGACTTGTCATAATTTATCTCCTTTATTTGATTGCTTAGTTTGTTTATTTGCTCTTGCAAATTTTCTATTAAAATATCTTTTTCATCTTTAACAATTATTTCATTTAACTTAAATGTTCTTATTTCTCCTTTAGCATTTTTTATCCATAACATTGAATAATCTTTGTTAAAAAAAGGTGTTTCATATATTGCTAATTCTCTTTCTACTTCTTCGATTCCATTTACTATTTTTAATCCGCTATTACCTTGTGGTGCTAATTGAAAAGTTTGATTAATTGCAGGTTGTTGATTATGTTTCATTTGTTCTTTCATTTGTTGTAATTGTGATATTTGTCCATCTATTTTATCTGTTAAACTTTGTTGATTATAATTGGGTGCATAGTTATTAATATAAGGATTCTGGTACATATCTATCATCTCCTAACGTAAATATTTATTATTACAGGTTTATTGTTTTCCCATTCTTCACAACCCTTGCATTCTTCGTCCATAATTTTTAATAATTCATCAATTAATGTTTCCATTTATTCCTCCTAACGAAAAAAACAGGAAATAGATTACGACCTCTCAAAAATGCGTTTTAAACAAGTCTACTAGGTTCTATTTCCTCCTTTCAATTAAATTATTGCATAAAAAAAAGGTATAAAAATACCTTCTTTATACCCTTAAAATTACCTTAATTTTCCTAATAATGTTAGTCTTACAATTTTGTTTTTTATTTCTTTAATTGCTATGTTTACCTTTTTTACGCTTACATATCCATATTTTTCTTTGTCAGTTAAGTCTATTGATATTTTTACAATAGTATCTCCATTGTTTAATCTCTTGAATACTTCTTTTGTAAATTCATCAAAGTTCCCTAATGCTAATATAGTTTCTATTTCTGGTAATGTATATTTTCTTATATCAAGTCTTTTATACTTATTTTGCAAATTTTCCACAGTTAGCACATTTTTTTACAGTAACTACTTTTACTTTTCTTTTAGTCGTTTTCCTTTGCTTTGCCATTGTAATACTCCTTTATAAATTTTTCTAAAACTTCTGAATCAGTAGTTATCATATTACCTTTGCTATCTATAAAATTATATATACCATCTTGTTCCATTATATCAGTTTCACAAGTGTATTGACTTAGTTCAGTTGCCATTTCATTGTTCCTTATCACAAAAAATATAATTGTCCCAATTAATACTAAAATCAATACTAATAGAAAATATATTATCTTTTTAAATGCGTTACCTAAATCAAAGTTTGTTTTATCAAATTTAATTTCTTTTGATTCCATTATTCCCTCCTTTGTTTCATATTATACTAAATTATAAAATGAAAATCAAATTAGTCTTTTTTTAATATGTCAGTCCTTGTTATTTCCCAAGTTTTCATATGTTCATATATAGTGTGAATATAATCATCTCCACCTAAATCTTCATATGCTTTTAGTTCATTAAGAAAATTTTTGTAAACATAATCAGGTATTTTTTTAAATGGTTCATAGTAGAAAAATGTATTTGTTAAATTGCTTTGTAACATTGTCATTACACCATTCTTTAATCCATCGTTTTTTCTTTTATAATTTCTTAATTGCGATATTAAAAAGCCTAGCATTAAAGGTACTACATAATTTATAATAGTCTTTATAATTTGTTCAACCATTTCTATCCTCCTTATTTTTTATTCTGTCAATGCCTTATATGTAGCACTTCCTACTCGTCCATCAACTTTTAATCCATGATCCTTTTGAAATTTCTTAACTGCTGCAAGTGTATCATAACCAAACGATTTATCGACACCACATTTTCCTATTGAATAACCTAACTCTAATAATCTTTTCTGCAACCATTCCACCATAATAGGTGCTTTTACTCCTAAACTAAGTATATGTTTCATACCTTCTTTAGTACACATTGTTCCAAAATGTCCATCTACTGCTAATCCACAATTCCATTGTTTATTCATATTAGTTTGTAAATCTGCTACTAAATCTACACTATCTTTTGTTAATGGTGGATTAATTAAACAACCTAAATATTTGTAATCAGAGTTAGCACCCCAATTTCCATTTCCTTTTGTTCTTGTTTTATTCATAAATGCGAATGAATTATAACCACTCTCACTTGTAAGTACACTTGTTTTAGTGTTTCTATGCTCTACAAATGCCACGTGTCCTGCTTTTTTTCCTTTTCCTTCCCATACCATTATGCCACCACAAATTGGCTCTGCACGACTTTTAAGACCTATATTTTTACCACGTTTGATAAAATCTTCTGCATTACAATTTAATTGATAATATTTCATACCTTTATAACCTGTAAAATATGAATAAATCTCATTAAATCTACCACAAGCCCAACCAACACAATTATCTAATACATTTAGTCCGCTTTGTGTAGGTTTACCTACTATACAATGACTATAACCACCTACTCCTGTTGTATTGTAATATTTGTTATTCTTTGCTGGTAGTTTCTTTTGTACTGGAAACGACATATTCTTCACCTCCAATACCTTCGCTATCTTCATTAAATGTAGTTTGTGTACTATCTACATCTTTTTTAAATAGTTTTTTAAATATATTCATAAAGTTTTACCTCCTTAATTTTTTTTGATTAAATTCTTCTAGTTCTTGTTGAATTTTTACAGGATTACCTTTGTTGTCCATATACACATCAACCCACCATGCCGACTTGTCATTCCTAAATCCCATTGACCTTTCAAATGGTGTTAAGTCTTGTAAGCAACTTGTTTGAAAGCAATGTGTATTACCTTCCTTTAAATAAAATGCTTGATGTATATGTCCTGTTTGTAAAATATGTGGTCTTTCTTCTGGTACTATTGAATCAAGATATTTTTGTAATTTATAAGATTTTGCATAAGAATTTCCACCTTTGCCATGATACATTCTTATTCTTAACTTACCTATTTTTAAATCTTCACAATCACTACCTAGATAATGTATATCATCTCTTTTGTTTGATATGTCTTTGCATATATCAGCACCACATTGTTTTATCCACCATAAATCGTGATTACCTGCTATTAAGTATGTTGGTATATCACTTTTAGGATATTTGTCTATTACATAATCACGTTGTCCTGTATAACTTGCTTCTTTTAAGTGATACACTTGTTCTTCTCGATTACTACGTCCATCAGTTAAATCTCCGCTATGTAAAACGTAATCTACTTTCTTTTTACTTGCTTCATCGTATAAATATTTAAGTATATCTAACCTATCATATTTACTTGCTAAATGCGTATCACTTATCATTAAAATTTTCAAATGGTCAAGTTTGTTTGGTATGACATAGACGTCATTTTCTCTTTTAGGTTTAATCTTTACTACTTGTTCATTTATAATTTCAAAGTAATAACCTTTTTGTTTAAGTAGTTCAATTAGTCCTAGTACCTCATATTCTTTTAAATCTAAATCTTCTACTATTTTGTTTATGTAAGGCTTTTTCTTTAATTGTAAATATCGTAAAAATTTATCTAAAAGTTCTTCCATTTCAACTCCAATTATTTATCTTTTTCCATACTCCATAGTTTACCACCAACAAGATATATACCTATGCCACCTTGTATAACACCTAATATTTTATATACTTGTATTGGTATATTTATTCCTTCGATAGCATTTAATCCAGTTATGATAAACATTATCATGCCTATAAAATTGGTTGTGTATTTGCTTACTTTTTTTATTTTTTCAGTTAATGTTAAGTCTTTCCATTTTTTCATATTATCCTCCTTAATCAGTTGTTTTTGTATACTCTATTATTATTGTTGCAACATATGAATTTAAACCAATACCTTGTGTCATTTTATCAATGTCAATATTACTACTATCAACTCTAACTATATATCCAGAAGATAGCAAGTCATAAGTTGTACCTCTATATTTCGCTTTTATTTTTAAATCTACCAAATCTTCAAAATTAGAAATTGAATGTGGTATATCTTGTACATTATTAGTTAAATTTATTGTTATATTAGGTATTATTTTTCTATAAATAGGTTTACCATTAATCCAAGTTCCTACTTTTTTTTCTGGTGTTGAATATATTTCTTTTGCTGTTAAATTTTGATATGGTGCATAATTTGTTGCTGTTGTACCTTTTTCAATCATTGGTTTGAACTTTAAGTTATTTGCATTAACACCTGAATATATTACAATTCTAACTCCACGAGATGTTAAATTATTTGATAAATTTATTGCTGCACCATTACCATAATCTGCTGACAAAATATTTCCTGAACTATCTAGTAAATCTAATTTATAAGTTGATGAACTTCCACCTGTTGGACAACCTGATAACATAAATTGCCCTGCGCTTAAATGATAAGGATATTCTTTTATAAAAAGAATTGATGTTGATGATGCCGTACCATTTGCTGTTATAGTACCATCGTCATTTATTGTATAATTTATTCCATTTATTGTTTGGGTTGTTGCAGACATATTTAAAATATTTTTGCTTGTTATACTATCTACTACAATATTCCCCATTGCTTCATCACCATCTAACAACCCATTTAATCGTGGTGCAGTTAGTGGTGTTGTTGTATTTGGTAAGTTATTAAAAAAATCTCTTGCCATTATTTACACTTCCTTTCATCTTCGCGTGATTCTACATATCCATAGTTTTTTTCACTATGTCCTGTTATAATGTTCCATAATATTTGATACCATTTTAAATCAATTCGCTTGACTTTTTTACATACTCCCATTATTTTCCCTCCTTTAATTTTTCTATTTCTTCTTGTTGTTCTTTTATTGCTTGTAAACATACTCCTATCATTGAATATAAATCTACACTATCATTTTTTTCATTAGTAAGTTCTTTTGAATAATTGTATTTATCTCCGATTACTAAACCAATATGTTTTTTCTTTCTTTGTTCTTTTTTGTAATTGTATTTATATATGTCAGTATTTTTTATTATGTCTAAAGCATTTTCTAATTTTTCAAAATTCTCTTTTTTTTCCGCCAACGAAATGTTGTTAAATTCAAATGCGTTACATTCTCCATTATGTAATTCAGCATATTCACCATTGGTTTCTGTTCGTATTCGTGCATTAGGATTATTGCTATAATCAACTGCCGACATACCATTATTCCAAATTCTTGTCCATATTGGTATATTATCTGTGCTACTTGGAGATTTAACTTCTATATAAGAATCAACATCATCAAATTCACCAACAACACTAATCGAACCACCATTAATTAGTCCTTTGAAAGTTGCATTACCACTACTATCTAATTTAAAGTTTTTGCTATCAATAGCCCCATTAGTTAAATCAATTTTTGTTCCTCTAGTATTTGCTAGATAATTAGATGATTTTATATTTCCTGTTGTTAAATTATCTCCATTGATTTGTGTTTGACCACTTGTACTTAAGTTACTAAATGTAACAAGTCCATTCATTTGTATTGTTCCTTGTGCAGTTTCAGTAGTTCCATCTTCTTTTGTAGTTGTAATTGTTATTCCACTTGATGTTGAACCGTTATTTACTGATAATCCTATACTTTTAGCAGTTTGACTTATTCTTGATGACAATTGATTTGTTGTTGTCTTTGTTGCGTATGTTTCTGCTACACCAGAACTTATTTCGTTGGCTTTTAATGTAATAGCACTATTCATTTCATTAGTTGTTGAATAATTACTTAGTTTTTGGTTAACACTTAAATCAATAGAACTTGATGTTTGATTAATTAATGTTCTTGTTTCTGATTTTGTATAAAATTGTTCAGTATATATATTTTTAGACATTAATCTTACAAATAAATATCCTGTGTTATAACCTAACAATGAAATAGTATAATCTCCATCAGTTAATTCAATAGTTGGATATGCGTATGTATTTATAATTGGGTTATCTAATAAACTTACACTACCATCAGCATTATATTTACATTTTTTTATTACTTTACAAGTTTGTGAATTGTAATCTAACATAAATTCATCATAATTTTCACTATCGTAATAAAGTAAATCGTCAGGTAAAATATAGTCAATATTTTCATCAGTTGTATTATTGTGTAATCTTATTTTTCTATCAGTCATAAATAAGTTATCACTAGGATATAAGTTGTCTCTAGGATATAAATAAGATAGGTTTTGACCTATTGGTCTTACGTTAATAACTATTGGCTCACTTTGATTTATATTATCTAAATCAACTGTTGCTTGTGTACTTTCTCCTGCTATTGTTATATCGGCTATATCGCTTATTGCACTTTCTATATTATCTACTCTTTGTGTTAATGCTGATTGTTTACTTGCTATTGAGTTAGGATTTGATGTATCAGTTGTATCTCTTACTACACTTTCTATAACACCATTTTGTTTATCGACTGAAATATATGTTTGACGTAATCGTTCTCCTAATGATATATCTTGTTTAATTGCCACTTGTTGTTCTGTCATTGCAGGACTTTTAATTACACTTCTAAATGTTCCATCGAAAGTAAACTGATGTTGTAATACATAGGTATCAAAATATTCTTCTTCATTAGTATAAATACGTATTTTTGAACCTATTGGAAGAAAAGGTTTTCCAGTATAAGTAGTCAATTCACAATCAACGTATTGTAAGTTGTGTACTCTTTCCCATATGTCAGCTAATGCTTGTTGTCTTAATTGTGGTGTATTTAATATATAATCATCAGCTATAATTATTGAATGTTCACCATATTCCTCTATACTTTCAGAATCACTTATAGATACATTCTCACTTTCTAATGATGAACTTCTTATAACTAATGAATTTACTGGTCCATATACTACTTTTCCACCATTTACTGTTGAATAATCTCTTTTTTGAAATACATAATCAGGATCGTTATTATTACTTAACCATGCTAAATCAATTTGATTATTTTCAACATCTATTTCTACAAATGATGACGCAATTTTGCATATTGTTTCTAATACAAACCTATTTGTTTCATTATTTCTAAATGGGTTATTTGTTATTGGTATATCACTGTTTAAAAACAATAGTGTCTTAGGTGTTAGTCCTAAATTTAAACAAACATCTTGATATAAGTCTGCTAATGTTTTAGGAGAAGTATAATTTATGTTAGATACATATGCTTTGTCTATGTTATTTGCTAAGTCATCATATGCAACAAATGATGTATAATTATCAATTAATTCATCTTTAGGCTTTTCTATTGTAAATTTGCCTAAATTAATATATTCTGTATTGTTATTGTCATATTTAACACCAACTTGTGCTAAAAAGCTAGCATTTTCAAGTGTTTTATCTAAGGCATTAATTAATTGTGCATTTAGTTTTTTACAATATACTGTTCCAATAATACTACCTTCATCATATGCTCCACTATCTATCATAAAATATTGTATTACATTACTCTGATTTAATTCAGCACCATTTAATATAGCCAATCTTCCATATCTGTTTTCATACGCATACTTTTTACATTCATTTATAAAATTTGCACTTGCCATAACCCACCTACATTTCTATTACTGCTTGTGTAGCAGGATTATATAATTCGATAATTCCAGTTGGTGTTTCGTAAGGCATCATGGCTTGTGCTAATCTATCACCACGATAACAAGTAATAGTTTTCCATTGTTTAGTAAATGGATTTAAAAATTCTACAATTATTGGAGAAGGTTTTTTAATTATTTCAGCATAAAAATCAACTACCTCATCATCAGTTAATGGTCTTGATACTAAATCTAATCTCCATTTTGTACCAATTACATTTAATATCATTGTTCCGTCAGCAGTAGTTGTATCACGTCCGCTATCTTTTGATACATCATACCATGCTACTTTAGATTCGTTACTTAAATATTTTGATATATCAACACCATTTAATCTTACTTTAGATACAATTAAAACAGGACTTGCTATAGTATATTTATATGCACCATTTATAAATTCTTGTACCATTATTTCACCATCTTTCAATTTCCCCTTGAAAGAAAGTGCTACACTCTATATTAATAAGAAGGAAGATTTATAGGACATCTACCAGTTTGTTTAGTTTTTTGATTTATTCTATCAATAATAACACCTTCATCAGTGTGAGCAATTAATTCCACTTTTGTTGTTCCACCATTAAATTGACTCATAGCACTTACTACGGCACTATATATTGAACTAGCAATTTGAGATTTATTTAATATTTCTGTTCTCCTATTTGCATTTGCAAGAATTTCAGGACCATTTTCACCAGCCCATACTAATGAGCCATGACTAGGTGATCCACCATTTGCATATTGAGGAATATTACTCCATGATGTGCCATTATATACTCCACCTCTAGCTTTATTTGTATATTTACTTAAATCAATATTTAAGAATTTTTTAGTTATAGTATTAACTGCACTATTTAATGAAGTGTTGTCTACAGAAGATTTTATAGTTAATTTAGGCTTGTTTTTATCTAATTCTTCTTGTAATTGACTACTTATTTTAAATCCTGAACCTTTCAATTTATTAAGTAATGTGTCTTGCATTTCTTGTGGAAGTTGTGTAAAATTACGCATAAATTCAGTTGTAGATTCATTAGCCATTGAAACCCATGCACTTACTACATCATTATTAATATTACCCATAGATGTTTTTACTACTAATCTTAAATTTTCTTGTTGTTTTTTAGCAAGTTCTATTTCGTTTTCATATTGAACTTTTCTAGCATTATATTCAGATTCTGTGTAATTATTTCTATCTTTTTCAAGTTCTGATAAATATATTTTGTTTTCATTTATTAAATCATTCCAATATTGATATTTTTCTTGTTGACTTTTTCCATATAATTTGCTTTCATGGTCGAAATACCAATTTAATTGCTCAGTATTTCCTGTAACAGATAATTCTGTTGCTTTTTCCCAATCTCGAATTGTATTTGTATAACCATCTAGTGTTTTTTTAGCAGTGTCATAATTTGCTTGGGCTTGTTTTAACTTACCTATTGTTAAAATATTTACTTCATTACCAAAAAGTAGACTATTATTATATTCTTCTTGTGCTTCCTGTAATTCTTGATTTGCTCTTGCAAGATTTTGTCTTGCTTCTTCTTCTTTTGCAATTGCTTCTTTGGCTTTCTCTTCTAATGCAACTAACTTTAATCTTGCTTTTTCTTTATCAATAGCTTCTTGAACTTTATCTTTTAATTTGTCATATTCAGTTATTACATTATCAACAACTTTAATTTCTACACCAAATGCCTCTGATAATTGTCCAGTTATAAATTTTGCTCTATCTTCATAACCTTCTTTTATTTTTCCGTTTTGGTCAACTATTCCTGTTAATTCATTGTATAAATTTTGATAATAATTCATTTCACTATCAACAATTCCATATGATTCCTGTAATGATTCAACTGATTTTTTCCATTCGTCATATTTGTCAGTAACTAATTTAGTTGTTTTATCTAATCTTTGTTGTACTTCATCGTTAGCATAAGCAATACCTTTTATTGCAGTTATTAATGAACCAATAGTTCCTACAACTCCACCAATAATTGCACCTGTTGAACCACCTATAGCAGCACCTGTTTGAATTGAACCAAATATAGTTCCAAATGCTCCACCAACTCCTTCGGCAATATTAATTACATTTGCACCACTTTCTGCTATGTCATCAAAGGCATTTTTCATTAGCCATAAACCACCGCCAGTCATAGCTAATCCTTTAAGTCCTGCTGATACTCTTTCTCCAGTACTAGCAGTTTCTTTCCATCTATCTATTCCTGATGACATTGCTGATGATAACTTTCTTACACCTGTTTCACTATCTCCAATAAGATTGTTATATACTCTAGTGTATTCAAACATAGTTTTTAATGGACTAAATAATCCAGTTACATTTTTTAATAGTCCACTAACTCCTAATGATTTAGATAATTTGCCTATTAAACCTACAAATTTAACTATTCCTGCACCAGTAAGTAAACTAACAAATAATCTCATTTGTGGATTTAAGTCCATGAATTTATTCCATAGATTTTTTATAGTAGTAGATAATCCTTGATACTTAAATTCATACTCACCCGTTAATGGATTTAATACCTTTTGAAAGCCTAATATTTCCATCCATCTATCACGAATGTCATTAGCCTTCATTCTTACTTTATCCATTAAATTATCATAACCATCAATAGCATCTAATAATCTCTTATCAATACCACCTGCTAATCCTACACCGCTACCTGTTCCACCTAATGAGCCTGTATTACTAGGTGTAGTTATATTATGGATTTGGTCAAAATCTAATATTTGTCTTTTTAATTCTTTTGCTGCTTTGGTAGCATTACTTGCTCCCTTGCCAATATCTTCAAAGCCATCGTAAGTATCCTCTAAACTTGCGATTCCAGTATTGAAATCTCGTGTTTCTAAATTTAACATATTTGCTATAGCCTTAGCAATTTCTTTTAATACCATTAATATTGCATTAGCATATGGTAATATGTCAGCATACATACCCATAAATAAGTTACCCCATGCTGTTTTTGCTTCTACTAATTGTTGTTTAAATATTTTTAATTGGTTTGCAGGAGATTCAATGGTTTCAGCAAAGTCTCCCATTGCTGCTCTAGCTTGATTTAATGTAGATATATAACGTAGTATTTCCTTTTCGGCTTGATTCATTTCACTAACACTACGATCAGTAATTCCTAATGACGCTAAAACAGGTTTTAAACTCTGTTGAGTAACATCTATACCATAACCTCTCAAAGGTTTTGTTTGCCCTGCATATACACCACCACGTAATGCCTCTGCAGTTGTTTGCTCACTTCTATTGTATAGTGATGCTAAATCATATGTTAGTTTAAGCATATTTTCAGACATTATAGTTGCATATTTATCTGATATTCCTTGGTTTATTGCCATTGCTTGAAATAAACCTTGATAACGCAATGTCTCAGTTTTATTTGTACCAAATGCTTCATTCATTTTGTTTTGGAATCTAGTTGCTTCTTCACCTAACGTAGAAAATGTTTTGACACCATCTTTTTCTACATTCTTAAATATTACATTAAATAAGTTCAACTCTTCTGCTCTATTTACTGCACTATCTAAGAAATCCATTGCTTTAGTAGCAACCATTTTAGCACCAACAAAACTAAATATTCTCTTAAATGAATTACCTAACCTATCTACGTTTGATATTGCTTTTTGAGATGCTTTACCAATATTTTCTATTCCTTTAGCATTTGTACTTACTTTTGATAAAGTACTGCTCATACCTGTTAGTGTTTCATTTAACTGATTTAATATTTTTAACGTTTGTTCACCAGTGGATTTTATTTGTAATTCTAAACTTTGCGTGTCATTCATTATTGTTTCTCACCACCTTCTCCCTTTTGATTTGGTAGTGCTTTTTCTTTATTTTTGCCCAATATCGCTTGTACTTGTGATATTCGATTTTTTATTTGTTGCTCTAATTTTTCTTTTTGGTTTTGTATATCTTTTTCTTCATCTTCCTTTGTTAAATTATAAGGTTTTTGAGAATAAGAAACTTTCTTACCTTTCCCAAAAGAATTTGATAGAGCTACGGCTACCGCTTCGTGAAAATATAAACCTTGTAGCCATAATTTAAAATTTGTTTCTTCTTGTTCTAACTTCTTATTTGTATAATAAGAAAAACGGTATGCCCAGAATAGGTCTGGGTTATCTTCCCAAAACTCTTTTACAGACATACCGTATGTTATCGCCATAGGCAATAAATCATAAAACCAATCTGTTAAGTTTTTATATTTGTTGCCTTTTTCCTCTTCTATTGCTCGATTATCTCCAATTCCTCCTCGGTCTTCTCGGAGTTCGTACCTGCTAGGGCATCTAAAAAAGCTGTGTATTCATCATATGCAAATTTAACTACTTTATTTACCATATTTTGTCCTTTTTCTTGTGCATATGTATCCATTAATTTTATTGCTAAATTAGGATTTACAGTGTTTCCATAGTTCTTTACAAACAATGATTGCCATAAGATTTCCCTATAAGTAACTGGTTTCTTAACAAATTCTTCTAGGTTAAATCCTACTGCTTCAAGCCATTTTATAGATTCCCTATCATATTCAAGAACATAATCTTTATCATTTATTTTTAATTTTAATTTTCGCATCGTTAATTTCCCTTCCTTTCATTTACTAAGCACTTGTTTCAATTTTTGCTGCTAATTGTGCTGGAGTTAAGTATGTACCTGCAACACTTGGAGTAGTATGTAGTGTACATTCCATAGCACCACCAACAGATTCTTCATTAATCCATGTTTGACAAATACCACTATATTCAAATCCTGCTCCATCTGGGAACTTAATAAGAATATCTTTCTTAATGTTGTCACATACTGTTTGAACAGCAGCAAGATTTTCTTGTGAATAATTATAAGTAAAGTCCATATCTCCTGTATCAGGTCTATCTGGTACATATACTTTTACTGGATCACTTGACGTAGTGATTTCTACGTTTCCACCTGCTTGACCAGTTGCAGGCATTCCTTTTACTGCTACTAATTTTGCAGTAGGATATTTTGCATCAGTAGTTGCTTTTACTCTTATCTCGATACCTAAATCGATCATCTAAATCACCTCTTTCAAATTTTCCCTTTAAAAGAGTGCTAACTTTATCTTAAAACTGGGTATATAACCAAGTTGTCATTTCCATATTTTGTATCTAACACACCTGTTAATTGAATTATATTTCTATGAACATTAGTATCTATATTAGGTGCATCATGTGTGACATGAACAGTAAAATGATAATTGTCTTTGATATAATTAACTATCAATTTAGTTAAGTTATCACATATTGTTTTTTTAGATACTTTTTTGCCATCTATTGTCATATTAGTGGCGTATATTTCTATTTCTATACCAAAAGAATAAGTTTCTTCACCATAATTTAGGTTATTATATTTATTAGTTATTTTAGGAAGCAATTTAACAGGTATTATAGGAAATATTTTGCTATCCTCAGGTTTGTTTTTAACTACCTTAGAAGAATATAATTTATCATTTTCCTCAATGTATTCTTTTAATTCGGGATAGAATTTCATTTCAAATACTTCTTCTACTAACATAATTAATCAGCCCTTTCATATAAACTTCCTATTGTACCCTGTATTTCTATATTTACTATGTCTCCAAAGTCTCTCTTTATATCTTGAAAGGCTTGATAAAACATATGTCGACTAGGAATACCATGTGTTAATTTAAAGTTACCATCTTTAGTTGGAAATGCCCATCCTTCTTCACCTTTTCCACTTGCATTGACTTGATAACCATGCTTTGTGGCATATTCATCTTGTGTTCCTTTGATACCTGTACCAAATTCATTCAAAATTATGATAAAGCCATCAGACAATTTTCCATCACTTTTAACATAAACTTTACCTATATTTTTTGTTTCATCGTATTCCCATTGAATAGCACCTACATATTCTCCAAGTCTATTTTCATAACAATACGCTAATACCTTTTGATAAAGTCCTTCTGTAGCAACTTTAATTGAATTTTTTATGCCTCGTTTATAATTATCTTCGAAATTTTGAAGTAGTTTTTTCGCCTCGTTTAAACTTTTCGTTGATAACTCTAACACTATCTTCTTTTTTAGCATTATTTTCTTCCTTTTCTAAAATGTAACCAGCCTTTAAAAAGTTTTCTTTATCTTCTTCCGTAAAGACTACTACACCATTAGTAAATTTATACATAATACACCTACTTTCCTATTATCTTTTGCATATAGATTACTATTACTGAATTTCCTACTCTTGGAGGTAATAAAACATAATTTGCATTATCGCCATTATTTTCCTCTTCATCAGGAGTAGCACCATACAAATAAGCTACATCAAATTCTTTAAATAATCCTTCATATTTTCTATCTATTACCATTCTTTGAGTTATACTAGCCAATTCACCAAACTCTGCTATTTCAGCATCAGATTTAACTGCTCTATAATTAAATTTATAAGGTTCTGGTTCATCATAAATAACTATTTCATTGCCTTCATCATCTAATTCAGTTCTTATTTTACTGGCTATATATAAATCTTTTTGCCATGAATCAGGGTTTGCTCTTACTGGTATCATTTAGGAACACCAGCCTTAGGAATTAATTCATCTAATAAACTCTTGGAGATTAGCCCACTTAAATAACTTACTGATATACCGTTTTCACTATATGATTGTACATTTGCACTATCTTTCTTGTTATAAAGTTCAATAGCACAACGTACTAACCACATTTTCATTCTCCATGTGTTAGGTAATTCTTCTTTTGTATCATCAAATGGATAAAGTGTATATAATGCTATGCTTTTAGCGTCATCTAATTTTAATTCAAATATATCATCTAATGAACTATCATCAGAACTGCCTAAAATTGATAATCTCATTTTTATTATTTTTTCATCAGTAATATTTGTTTGTTCTTCTTCTGTGATTTCATTATCAATTATTTCTTCATCATTCATATTTACACTTCCTTATCTCCATTATGGCTATAATACCCTTTTTTTCTAATTCCCTTGCACGTTGATAATCTAAATAGCGAATTGTACATGATGGAAAATATTGTTTTTCTATTACATCGTTGTATCCAACCGTAACCCTTACTTTAATATTTTTTTCCATAACTCATCAACCCCTTTTTGCTCGTAATCAACGTTTTTGGGAATGTTATTAACTATTTTTTTTATATCTTTCTCAGTTAATTTCATATCGAATGGTAGTATATATCCATTCTTGCCATCTTTTATATCTATGGTAGCATTAGGAAATGGTGTTACGAGTACTGGAACATGATTTTGTAATGCTTCATACATCGTTAAACAGAAACTTTCCGTATCCGATAATTGCACAACATAATCATATCCTCCCATAACTCTTTGACCTTCTCTTATAGGACTATGTAATACCATGTTTCCATAACTTACATATCCTAATGGATTAGTGCCAAAGACATCCCATATATACTTAATTCCATATTTCTTAAAGAGGTCACATAATTTTTTCATTCTTTCATAACCTTTTTCCTCGGTTAATCTAGTAAATGAAACAAGTTTTATATCGTACTTCTCAGTATCTAATATGTTAGGAATAACTACACTATCACGATTAAATTCTTTTAAAAAGGATTCTCTAGCACTCTCACTAACTGCTATGTACTTTGTTTTAGAATCACGTTCTCTAAACTTCCAATCCCAAAACTTTTTCATTTCAGTCCAGTTAGAATGTATCATTTGATATAATTCTTTGTATTTTATTTGTCCAAAATATTCATCATCAACTAAGACACTCGTAATAATACAAATATCACATTCTATTGGAGAAGTAAGTTCAATAATTACATTAACGTACTTACTGAGCATAATGGCGTTTTCTAGGCTTATATCACGACAAACTAATGTCATGTCATATTCATCACCAAACCTTTTACAAAAGTTTAGTAAGAATGTTTCAACTCCACCTATATCATTGTAATAGTGTTGTAATAATACTATTTTTTTCTTTTCCATTTACTTCTCCCTTTAAATATGATTTATATACTAAGCACTAACTGTCTTAACTTTGATTCCTTCTGGTTTAGTGAATGTAGTACTTAAACCAGTAATCTTTCCATGGAACCATTCTGGACCATGGTCAAGACCAATTTGTCCAAAGATTTGATATTTATAACTTGCACCGTCTTTAGCAAGTTCTTCTCTAAAGAAGTTACCTTTGCCTGGTACAGGTTGTTCAACTGGTCCACATACACTTGGATTATAAATTAATGCAACACCATCTGGTAAGAATGCACCAATACCAAAATGTAAAGTTGTACCAATAGGTAATACTAAGTCTCTTACTTGAATACCAAATGCGTTCATGTAAGGTTCTCCAACTTGCATACCCATTTCTACTGCATTACCATGTAATTGAAGTAAGTTTACTCCATTTACTAACATAGTAAGTTGTGAAATGTCTCCACCAGCGTTAGCAATGTCAGTTACGACTTCATTTACTAACCATAAATCTAGTGCAGCACCACCAGCAGCAACTACGTTAGTTGTAATAGCAGCTAACATACCACGTGTTTTGTTTACTTTGCTATCATCAGTAGCTTTGTTATAAGTCCCTTGAATAAATGTTTTTTCAATAGAACGTTTAATTTTATTCATTTTTGAAGCAGTTTGGAAATCTAATTCACTTGTAGGATTTTCAACTTGTCCTGCAATGTTTACGCCACCTAATGTAGCCATATTAGATTCTTTAGCATAACTTACTGCAACAGTTTCATGGAATATTTGAGTTACGTTACTCATTGGAGTTCTTGTAACATAAGTAGCTGTTGGAGCGGTTAATGAAGCAGTTTCACTAATATTAGGAATTACTCCTTCTTCACTTGTATAATATTGTCCACAAACAAATTCTACTGAGTTTGTGTATTTTACTCTTCCTGAAATTGAATTTAGGAATGGAGTACTTGTATCAGCCTTGTTATATAACAAACCTGAATAGTTTGGAACTAAGAATGATTGTACAGTTCCTGTGTTCATTTTTATCACCTCTCAAAATTATTTTTCCCTTTGAAAAGTGCTATTTTTTTGTCTTAAATCTTGACTTTTTGTTCTTCTTGATATAACTGACCATATAATTCAGTTTGTCGTAAAGTATCTTTGTTTTTGATAGCTTCTTCTATCTCTTTTCTTAATAAATCAACTTTACTTAATGAAGATGAACTATCTGAACCACCAATAGGTTTAGGAGTTTCGTTTAACAACTTAGTAGTCGTTTCTTTAGCAGTTTGATCCTTGGTTTTATTAATCAAAGATATAAAACTATTGGCTAATTTCATTGACTTTTCATAATCTTCACTTACAATAGTTGCCAAAGTTTCTTTTAATTCAGTATCTTCTTCTTTAATTTCAATACCATTTTGTAATAACAACTTTTGTACACCTAAATTACTTCTTTCAATAGCATTTTGCCTTTTTGCCTCTTCAAACTGTTTTAGTTCACTTTCTCTTTTTTCATCATCAGTCATTTTAGACTTTTTGAAATCTTCGTATTCAGTTTGTAATGTTGAATACTCACTTTCTGTGTTTTTTAAACGATTACTTAGGTCATTAAACTTATCTTTTGGAACAACTAATTTTGCCAATTCCTTAGATATTGCCTCAACTCTTTCTTCGTTTGTTGTGTAGGTTTCATTCCCTAACACTTGTTCAATAGCTTCTTTCATTTTTCCCTCCCACTCTCTACGTTTTTATAGTTGTCACGTCTCAACTTCTTAGAGTGTCATAGATTTTATGCTCTCTATGATGAGCAAATTTAATGCTTTTATAAGCACCATAGAATAGATATAAGTAGGACTTGCACCTACAACTCTCGTGTCCTGGTTATTAAGAATTGGACGTCCACCACACTCTATCTAGTTGAGTTATTATATCTACTCTATGCTGCTAATAAGCAGCACATCGGTCAATAATGAATAAAGAAAAATTAGTTTCTTGGCTGGGAATGAAAGATTCGAACTTCCAATTTACAGGTTCAAAGCCTGTTGACTTTACCAATTTGTCTAATTCCCAATATGGGGGGATTTATTTATCCCCATTTGATGTTTCCTCTCCTTCTTTTGGAGGGTTGTCATCACTATTTGAAGATGAATTTTTATTATTCATCTTTTCTCTAATTTGTTTACTTGCTTCGGTTACAAATAATTTTATCCATTCTTCTTGTCCACCATAGAAATTCATAGACTTGTTGAATGCCTCATTTGTATCACTATATAAACCACTTGTAGCCATTGCAACATCTGGAGCAATACCACTCTTAATTTGATTCATTAATCCTTGTGATTTAACTAAGAAGTTATCACTCTTATTACGTGAGAATTTTTGCTCAACTTGTTTTAATGTTAATGAATTAATATCACTCCATGGAGACAATGCACAAATTCTTAATACTAACTCTAATTCAGGTTTAGAACATCTCTTAAATTGCATTTCATCTTGTTTAGCACGTTCATCAGCCATTGTCCAACCTTCACTAAGCATTCTTGCTTGTCCTGTATCTCCACCAGATGTTCTTTCTTGACTTTTTGGAATACCAATTATTTGTAATGCAGTATTTAATAACCTGTCATGTAATATTTTTGTATTGCCGTGGTCTATGTTATTAGATAATAGTTTTAAATCAGCAGGTCTTGAAGGATCACTCGTTGCTATCTTAACAGCACCTAAATCTAACAAGTCAGCGTAATCTTCTTTATCTATATCTTGGTTTACAAAAACTAAAATACTTTGTATAAATTGTTCCAATCCATCTATTTCATCGGAAGTAATACGATTTATTTGATTTAATAAGTCCATTACTACTTCGATAATTCCTAATCTTGATTTATTTAAGTAATATTCAAATATAGGAATATCACCTAATATATGATTTTGTTTAAATTTAACTGTAAATGCACTTGATATATTTTCTTTATTTACTTCATAATAAGCATTTTTGGTATATACACTACCTCGTAATGTACTATCATGTACACCTATTGTGTAAGTAAATCCAAATAATCTCTTATGTGGTAAATAACTAGAATAAACAACAAATGTTTTCTTACTATCTAGGTTTTCTATATCAAATGGACTTTCAAAATCTCCTTTTTCACTAGGCATTATTAATCTATGCCCTATTCCTGATACATAAATGCTTTCAGCAAGTTCAGTATCTTTAGGAAATTTATCTTTTGCCAACATATAACTATTTAAAGTAGATACTTCTTTATTAGCAACATCACCACGTTGTACATATTGAATTGGTTCACCAAATACATAACTTTTCTTAAATTCAGTTATGAAATAGGCATTATTTTCAACAACCGTATTATTAATAGTAGGTCTTACTTCTTTAACCTTACCAATAATAGGTTGGTATCCTTTGTAATATTTCTCTAAATAATCAATTTCACCTGCATTTTGCATATGTACACTAAATACATCATTTAGTATTTTAGTTATTGTATCAACATTCATATCCTCAGGTTTATAATCTGCATATATTACTTTTCTACCAAATAATCTTAATTCTTCTGGAGCTATTTGTTTAGGTGTTCTACTTGCTTCTACAGGTCTTGATGCCGTAGATTGATTATTTGTTTCATTTTGATTATTCGTTTCATTATTTTCGTTCATACTATCACCACATTCCGTCCCCTAAACAAAATTGGGAACATAATCATAAAAGTACGGTTATGCTCCCGTGTAGCACTAAGCAAACTGCAAAGGGAAATCACGTTTGCTCGATTTACAAGTATCATAGAAAGTAAAAATATTCTATTTTTAAAGTATAAAAGTATAACAACTTTTTGCTTATTTTTATTAAAAAAGTCTTTGAATAGCTTGTGGCTTTTTTAAAATGCTTCTCCCTACAATAATTTCAGAATTATACATAGCAGCACCATCAGGACCATCATCAAATTTGTTCGGATAGTCGAACGAATACTTAGTTATATTGTCCATAAGTCTTCCAATATCGGTATTTGGTTTAACAATAGACTTGTCCATAAAGATAATATTTCGTTGTATTCCACCTAAATTGTTCTTAATACGTTCTTCTTTCTTCTTTGTATTGTAAAGTTCGATTATTTTACACGTAAACCAACCTCTTTCGGTTAATTTCCCCTCTAGTAAAGGTTTCAAAGATACATCTATGTTATTTTCTATTACTAAAGTAGTAATATTGTCGTCAATTATCTTATTTACAATGTCATCATACAATTCTTCCATAGGTTTTTTACTAAATATAGCATCCCAAAGAAAGTGTTTACTATGTCCATCAGGTTTACATATAAACATATTAAGATTATCTTTACCTTTACGTTTAGTATCCATTACTGCCATACAATAAGGTTCTAAATCATCAGGTGGTGTTATATATGTTGTCAAGTTTTCCCACGCTAACTCTCTTCCTGTAGGTGCTATAGGACTTTGTTGATATACACAACTAAATAAGAATGGATCAGTAGTATCTCGTATTTGTTCAGCTATTTCTTGCGGATATACTTCACTACACGTAGTTTTACCCTCACTATCAAATAAAGGAACACGAATAACAATAGTATCATCACTTCGTATTACATAAGGATTATCCGTTTCTTTTAATTCACTTACTTTATTTCTA
>Ga0310697_10000556_pt1 | contig 49200 bp, 41 predicted proteins | sample 172DNAGHGlowgp2_FD_203883 | JGI IMG/M metagenome (GOLD analysis project Ga0310697, IMG submission 203883) | Sheep rumen microbial communities from Palmerston North, Manawatu-Wanganui, New Zealand - 1728 DNA GHGlow gp2 (v2) (version 2) | ecosystem: Host-associated > Mammals > Digestive system >...
CCCCGTGGTAAAGATTGAAATTTCGAGCACTTCTCACCCCTTCTACACTGGTAAGAGCAAGCTCGTCGACACCGCTGGTCGTGTTGATAAGTTCATGAGCCGCTACGGTAAGGCTGCGAAGAAATAAGATACTATATTTCAAGCAAGACATTTTGAAGGTGCGTACAGGGTAGTTGCATATGCCTTGTGGGCACCTTTACCTTTCGAAAGAATCCTATAACTAACTAATACAACTAAAGAATCCAAGACTATGAAAAAACTTCATTTATTCCTATCAGCATTAGCGCTCATAGTCTTCGTAGCTTGCGGAGACGACAGTCCCACCATCATCAAGGGAAAAACTCAACCTATTGATAATGGAAGTAGCCCCAACACCAACAAGAACACGTCTGGCCCCATAGAAGCCCAGACTCGTTATGAATTCCCTAAAGTGAAGGGAGGGAACAGTGTTGTCGTTGTCCATAAAGCTATGATAAACTCTAGCGACGAAGGTATCAACTATAGTGTAGAATGGGATGGGGACATTCATGCCCAACGATGGAGTTGTTGGCAGATGTACCAATCCATTATGGCACAATCTGTAAGCAGATACTCAGCAAGCAACGACGGTTCATTGTCAACAAGTTGTCAATATCCCAACGATCCTGATTTGCAAGAGAAATACCGCCTTACTGCGGATCCATACAAGTATAACAATTTTGACCATGGACATATCTGCCCATCAGCTGACAGACTTAGTTCTACAGAAACCAATTACCAGACGTTCTATATCACTAATATGCAGCCCCAATACTCAAATTTCAACGGCAGTAATAGCGACAGTGGTATTAACCAAAGAAGTCCTTGGTTCAGATTAGAGAGTCAGGTGCGCACTTGGGCGTCAAACTGCGATACCCTGTATGTTTGCAAAGGTGGAACGATTGAAAATGGAAAGGTCATGCAATACTTGACAGACAAGTTCAATGGCAAGAATAAGATTCCAGTACCTAAATACTTCTTTGTGGCACTCTTCAGCCAAAAAGGGACCAAGTACAAGGCCATAGGCTTCTGGATGGAGCACGTCAGCGAATATGATAGCAAGAAGCCTCTCTCTACTTATGCGAAAAGTATTGATGAACTAGAGAAACTAACCGGTCTTGATTTCTTCTGCAACCTGCCGGATAACATAGAGGATGCCGTAGAGAAGTCATATTCCGCAAGTGATTGGAAGGGGAATCTTCAATAAAAAATCATAAAACCTTTGGTTATCCCACAAAAAAGTCGTATCTTTGCTGCAAAGCAATGATGCGACTTTAATTATATACTAAATATTACAACAAAAACAACACAAATGAAAACCATTTACGACTACACTGTCAAGGACAGAAAAGGAAAAGATGTCTCACTGAAAGAGTATGCGAACGAAGTACTGCTGATTGTCAACACCGCTACGAAGTGCGGCTTCACTCCCCAGTACGACGAGCTGGAAGCCCTGTACAAGAAGTACCATGCTGATGGTTTCGAGATTCTTGACTTCCCCTGCAACCAGTTCGGCCAGCAGGCTCCTGGCACTGACGAGAGCATCCATGAGTTCTGCAAGCTCAACTTTGGCACCGAATTCCCCCGTTTCAAGAAGGTCAAGGTCAATGGCGACGACGCTGAGCCGCTGTTCCAGTTCCTGAAAGAGCAGAAAGGTTTTGCCGGTTGGGACATGGAGCACCCCATTGCCCATATCCTCGACGACATGCTGACCAAAGCCGATCCCGACTACAAGGAAAAGGCTGACATCAAGTGGAACTTCACCAAATTCCTTATTAACAAGAAGGGACAGGTCGTAGCCCGCTTCGAGCCCACCGAGAAAATCGAGAATATCGCCAAGCAAATCGAAGAACTGCTGAAATAAAACGATGGAACACGTAAAATGTTTAATTATCGGCAGTGGCCCCGCAGGGTACACTGCCGCTATTTACGCTAGCAGAGCCAATCTGCACCCCGTAGAATATAGTGGCATGCAGCCTGGCGGTCAGCTGACACAAACTACCGAGGTAGAGAACTTCCCCGGCTATCCGCAGGGGGTTGACGGTAACCAGATGATGATGGATATCCGTGAGCAGGCCGAGCGCTTCGGTGCGGACATCCGCGACGGTAGCATCACAAAGGTCGACTTTTCCTGTCGTCCCTACCACCTCTGGGACGAGGTCAACAACGAGATTGAGGCAGAGACCGTTATCATTGCTACTGGCGCTTCAGCTAAGTATCTGGGACTAGACGACGAACGCAAATACAATGGACAGGGCGTCTCAGCCTGTGCTACTTGTGACGGTTTCTTCTACCGCAAGAAGACTGTTGCTGTGGTCGGTGGTGGTGATACCGCCTGCGAGGATGCACTCTACCTGAGTGGACTGGCCAAGAAGGTGTATCTCATAGTCCGCAAGCCCTTCCTACGTGCCTCAAAGGTTATGCAGGACCGTGTCATGGCTGCAGAGAACATAGAGATACTGTTTGAGCATAACACCCTTGGTCTCTTTGGCGAGAACGGTGTAGAAGGCGCTCATCTAGTCAAGCGCAAGGGCGAAGCCGATGAGCAGCTGGTAGATATCCAGATTGACGGTTTCTTCCTGGCCATTGGTCACAAGCCCAATACAGATATCTTCAAGGAGTGGCTGGAAACCGACGAGGTAGGCTACCTGAAAAAGATTGACGGCACACCACGCACCAAACTCCCTGGCGTCTTTGTTGCTGGCGACTGTGCCGATCCAGTCTATCGTCAGGCCATCAGCGCTGCAGGTACAGGCTGTCAGGCTGCCATCGAAGCAGAACGCTTCCTTCTGGAGCATTAACAGAATGAATCATAACAATTGATTTAAATCGATATAAACATCAGAAAAGCCTCGCTTCACAGCGAGGCTTTTCCTTGTAAAAACTAAATTAATCAACCATAAACCTTAACCATTAAAAATCTCTTGTTATGACTTTAGAGTATGAAACACTCTATTTGCGATAAAACATTCGCTAATCTCTTATCGACATTGCAAAGGTAATACATTTATATTATTTACAGGTTTAGATAACATTAAATATGGTTTAAATATCGTTATTTATACGTTTTTTCTACCTCAAATAACGTTTTTCAAACCAAAACGCATCCATTTAACATCTTTTTAACGCCCTTGTCGATACATTTAGCACTAAAAATTGTATCTTTGTTTCGTCAAAAACAAAAAGAAGTAACATGAGCGAAATTATTTTCATCATCATCATCGCCCTTTTAGCCTCTTACATCATACGTTTGAAGCTGCATCAAGCCACACAAGATCATGTTTTCCCATTTCCAGAACGGCTAGGTTTGCATGTCAGCAACAATGATGTCATGCATTTCCTTAATATGAGCAGTGAAAATGTCAAGTCATTCTTGGAACGCAGAGGGATCGATTTCATGATTAAGTGCGAGCCAGAGAGTATGATGGGATGGATTGACACAGAGCTGTTAGACAAGATTCTACTTTTGCTGCTGTCTGACATGGCTAAACGCCTGAATCACGGTGGAAAGGTGGCCGTAGCCGTTTACACCAATCAGGAATATGACTGCATCAATATCCGCATCAGCGACAACGGTCCAAGAATTAGCGAGACCGGAATGCTCATCATCCACTATCTGGTGACCTGCCACCGAGGTTCCCTCAGAAGCGAGTACTATCAACGTCAGGGAAACACCATTGTTATTGAATTACCCATCAAGAAAGATGCCTACGATGCCGAACAGTTGGAGAGCGGCACCTCTTCAGAGTTCCATATTCCAAACGATATAGAATTGCATGTACCTACCATAGACATTCCTTCCAACTACGAAGAAGGGAACAGCAGCCTGTGGGAAATTATGCAAGCCCCCCACTCTGCCGACCAGGAGTTTCTCCGCCGGGCTATCCAATGTGTCAACGACCACCTCAGCGACACAGACTACGACCGTCAAGCCTTCGCCACCGATATGGGTAGCAGCGTCAGTACCTTATATAACAAGATTCGTGCGCTGACAGGCAAGAATATCACGAATTTTACCCGTGACATCCGTATCAAGGCTGCCTGCAAGTTAGCCAAGGAGAATCCTGATCTGCGCGTCAGCGACATCGCCTACCAAGTAGGATTCAAAGACCCAAAATACTTTGCCACCTCATTCAAGCGCGTCATGGGCGTACAGCCCAAGGAGTACTTTGCAAAACTTCGAGGCGAGGGGTAAACACAACAACCAGTTGTTTTTTTTAAGACAACTAGGACAACTTAGGACATCTTTTTATTTTTGCCTACGACGCAACTGCGTCTACGGAGTCCCTTTTCATTAAAAGCGCCTCCATAAAGTTGTCCTAAGTTGTTTAGGTTGTCGTTAAATTATAAATATTAGTCGTTTAAATATCTATTGTCGTTTGAAGAGATAGAGGCCGAAGAAGGTAAGGAGACCATTGAGCATCAGCAACTCGTAACCGAAACGATAACCTGTCAGTTGAGCTACCACCATATCCAGCAAATAACAAGCAATGGGCGATGCCACGCAGATATAAGGTACCAAACGGTCGTTCGTATGGCGTTTCGACAACAGTCCGAAAGCAAACAAACCCAACAATGGGCCGTACGTATAGGAACAGAGGATATAAATGGCATCGATGACACTGGTAGAGTTAAGCACCCTAAACAACAGGATAAAGATGACGAAGACCACAGCCATCCCGATATGTACACGACGTCGCAAGCGTTCGTCGTCAGCACGTCCACAGATATCCACACAGTAGCTGGTGGTCAGTGCTGTCAGGGCAGAGTCGGCACTGGAAAAGGCGGCAGCCACCATACCCAGAATAAAGATGTGAGTGATGAGTGGTGAGAGGCTAGAGATTTGATTGACAAATACAGGCAGCAACTCATCGCCCTTGGCAGGCAATGCTAAACCTTGTTGCTGATACCAGAAAGTGAGCAGGACGCCTAATGACAGGAACAGCAGATTAGCTGGCACAAAGGCAACGCCATAGGTACACATGTCCTTCTGTGCATCGCGCAGCGAGCGGCATGTCAGGTTTTTCTGCATCATGTCTTGGTCAAGACCCGTCATGACAATCGCAATGAACGCACCACTCAAGAACTGTTTCCAGAAATTCTGCTTCGAGAACCAGTCATCCATAACGAAGACACGCGACAGTTCACTATTGTTGATAGCCGTCACCGCATCACCCATTGTCATACCCAGTTCATCCATCACCTTATATATAATAAGGAGTAAGGCACCAAACAGACACGCTGTCTGTAGGGCATCCGTCCACACGATGGTCTTGATGCCGCCCTGTCGGGTGTAAAGCCAGATGAGCGCCGTCATTGCTATCACCACCAGGTAGAAATTGATTTTCAGCCCACTACACTCCATCAGTATCCAGCACACCACATAGAAACGCACAGCAGCCCCTGTCATCTTTGACAACAGGAAGAACGAAGCTCCCGTCTTATAAGCCCGCTGTCCAATACGCTGTCCCAGGTAACTGTAGATGGTCGTCAGGTTCAGTCGGTAGTAGAGTGGCAACAGCACGAACGCAATCACTACATAACCCACGATAAAGCCCAGACACGTCTGCAGATACGTCATACCAATGCTGTTCACCATACCAGGCACCGACACAAAGGTGATACCCGATATGGAGGCCCCCACCATTCCAAAGGCCACCATATACCACGGCGACTGACGATTGGCACGATAGAACGTCTCGTTGGTTGCCCGTCGTCCCGTCCATCGACTGATGGCAAACAACAGGGCAAAATATAGCAATACTATCAGTATAGTTGTCATAATTGCGTGCAAAGGTACAAAATAATGCATAATTCATAATGCATAATTCATAATTATTTTGTAATTTTGCAGGCGGTAATCACTAACCAACAACAATAGACAATGACAAAACAGAAGAAATTTATCCTTCAAGAGAGTGAGATTCCAACACAGTGGTACAACATTCAGGCCGACATGCCCAACAAACCCATGCCGCCCATCCACCCTGCTACCAAGCAGCCCTTGGGTGTAGACGATCTTGCACACATCTTCCCCCGTGAGTGCTGTGTACAGGAGCTGGACACTGAGCATCGATGGATTGACATTCCTGAAGACGTGCTCGAAAAGTACAAGTATTACCGTTCTACCCCGCTGGTACGTGCCTATGCCCTTGAAGAGGCACTGGGTACTCCCGCCCACATCTATTTCAAGAACGAGTCAACAAACCCGTTGGGTTCCCATAAGATTAACTCTGCCCTGCCCCAGTGCTACTATGCCAAACAGGAAGGCACCACGAACGTCACTACTGAGACAGGTGCCGGTCAGTGGGGCGCAGCCCTGAGCTATGCTGCCAAGATCTACGGACTGGACTGTGCTGTCTATCAGGTGAAGATCACCATGCAGCAGAAACCTTATCGTTCAAGCATCATGCGCACCTTCGGAGCCGTTGTCACAGGTTCTCCCTCCATGTCAACCCGTGCTGGTAAGGACATCCTAACGAAGGATCCTACCCACTCTGGTTCTCTCGGTACTGCAATCTCTGAGGCAGTAGAGCTCGCCACCACCACTCCTAACTGTAAATATACGCTCGGCTCCGTACTGAACCACGTAGGTCTGCATCAGACCATCATCGGTCTGGAGGCTGAGAAGCAGATGCAGATGGCTGGCGAATATCCCGACATCGTCATTGGCTGCTTCGGTGGCGGTTCCAACTTCGGTGGTATTTCCTTCCCCTTCATGCGCCACAACCTCAGTGGTGAGCGCCATACAGAATTCATCGCAGCTGAGCCCGACAGCTGTCCTAAGCTGACCCGCGGCCAGTTCCGCTACGACTTCGGCGACGAGGCAGGCTACACTCCTCTGCTGCCCATGTTCACATTGGGACACAACTTCAAGCCAAGCAACATTCATGCTGGTGGTCTGCGTTATCATGGTGCTGGCATGATTATCTCACAGCTGATTAAGGACGGTCTGATGCACGGCGTTGACATCCCTCAGCTCGAGACCTTCGAAGCTGGTATGCTCTTTGCACAGACTGAGGGTATCATTCCCGCTCCTGAGAGCTGCCACGCCATCGCTGCCACTATCCGCGAGGCCAAGAAGTGCAAAGAGTCTGGCGAGGAGAAGGTTATCCTCTTCAACCTCTCTGGTCACGGACTGATTGACATGCCGTCGTACGAGTCGTTCATCAAGGGTGACCTGCAAAACTACACTGTCACCGACGAGATGATTGCCGCCAATCTCGCTGAACTCGATAAACAACAATAATATTATAGAAACGAATTACCATAATTAATCGTAATAAAACTATCATATTATTATGAATATATTATGAACTATTACGGTTATTCGTTTCCGATAAAATAAAAGCTGCACTTCCGCTCTTAATGAGCTTGGTGCAGCCTTTTTTTATTACCTTATTATTAATCTTTCTTATTAGAAACGGCCTGGGCCACCGAAGCCACCGCCACCAGGACGACCGCCACCGAAGCCACCGCCGAAGCCGCCGCCACGGCCACCACGACCACCACGACCACCGCCAGGGCCTCCGAAGCCAGGACCACCCTGACCACGGCGGTTGTTACCCAGACCTCCAAAGAGGTTCAGACGATAGATGACGTGCAGCATAGCATAGCTGGTAATTGCGTTGTACTCTGTATCGGTACGTGCCATAGCAGAGATAGAACGGCTGAAGGTTGACTGCTCCTTCAGGATGTCATAGAACTGCAGCGACAGGGTCAGTGCGTTGCCGCGCAGGAACGACTGCGCAATCTGTGCATTCCATATAAGTTCGTTGGTATTCATCGAAGCATCGTTGTAACCACGACGACTGTTCATGTTTACATTGGTTGACAACTGCGTACCCCAAGGAGCAGTCAGCATGGTGCTGGCACCATACGAGAAGGTCCATGTGTCAAGGTTGTTGTTCTCCTGCAGTTCGCTACGGTTGTGATTGTATTCCAGCGAACCGTTCAGCTCAAACTCAAACCAACTGTTACGATAACTGGCAGATAGGCGCTCTCCAATGGTCGTTGCACGTGTCACTGACTCCTGAGAATCCTGATTCAGCAGGCTTACGTAACCTACGTTATGTGCATAGCGTAACGTCGTGAAGGTGTTGACATTGAAGTAACCTGCAGAGTCGACAGACGTATTGAACATCACCATAGCGAAGGCGTTCCAGTTACCGTTGATATTCTCAGGCTTCGTAATCGTACCACCTGTCGTCTCATCGTAGGTGGTCATCGACGAGATGCTGTTGCTGGTAGTCGAGAAGTTTGCGTTCACCATCAAGCTACGCTGATAGCTCTGCCAGTAGTTATTGTACTGGAAACGCATGTTCTGTGTGAACGAAGGCTTCAAGCCTGGGTTACCCTTGCGGATATTCAGGGGGTTCGAGTCATCGGTGATGTCCAACAGGTCGCTCATAGATGGCTGACTGGTATTGGCACGGTAGGTCAAACGCATCTGACTGACATTAGAGATCTTCCAACGGAAGTCAGCAGTAGGAGCGAAGTTTGTAACCGTACGGGTGGTGTCTGAGTGTACGCCCTTGTAATCCTGAACAAAGTGAGACTTCTGGGGTACCATCTGTACACCGATATTGAGGTTGTATGCATCACGTACCACGCGCAGCATGACCTCGGCTGTATGTATGTAGTTTTTGTATTCAGAGTAGCGGCTCAAATCATTAGATTTGTAGTCCTCAAGAGGTGCACCGCCCATCAGTGACAGATAGTCATCCCAGCCACGGAAAGAAGGAACCACGCTCATGAAGTCCCAGCCCTGATTACTCAGGTCATAGGTTCCACGATCGCTCTTGCTATACTTATACTGGTACTGGTAAGAGAACTGCAGATAGGTACGACGCATGATAGGCTCGCTATAGGTCAGACGGATGCTGTAGTCCCAATTCTTGGTAGGTGTCACAGCATAGCGGTTGTTCTCTACATTTGGCATTGTGCCATAGTAGTTTACCTGGTCATTAGAGAACGACTTGCTCAAACCCTCACTGTAGTTAGCCCCCAGACGCAGGGTTATGTTACGTCCATAATTGTTGAGTTTGCGGTTATACTGTCCCCAGCCACCCAAGCTCTTGCCATCACTGTAGCTCAGGCTATTGCTGATATTGCTATTCTTGACGATGCTGTTACCTTCCTCGTCTTTCTCATCTTTAAGAATATCCAACTGGCTCAACGGGTCTGTAATACCCTTGATTTTATAGGGATCCTTGCTGAAGGTAGCACTCACGCCTTCGGTCAGGCCGTCATTTGAGTTGTAGTTGAACTGCGGACGGAACATGATATTGGTCATAGAGTCTGGTGTCCACTCGATACGGAACTGTCCATTCCACCTGTTCGAACGTGTACTATTGTCGTTAATACGATTGCTGAACGAGCTAACTGAAGAACTCATGAAACTCTCGGAAGCCGTCTTGCTAACAGCAATACCATCGCTGTGGTTCCAACGGATACTACCATCGACTGTAATCAGGTCAGTCTTCTCGTAGTTCAGGTTCAGACCCGTCATCTTCGTAGCTATCAAGCCCTGACGACCACCACCGAAACGGCCACCGCCACCACCAAAGCCCATATCATTCACGTTATTGGCACTAGTCATAAGGAATGCTTTGAAGTCATCCTTCATCAAACCGCCAAAGATACGGCCTGCATAGCGGTCCTTCGTACCTGCTGCAAGGTCAGCATTGACCATGATACCCTTGTTCATACCCGTCTTGATACCGAAGTCAAGCACAGTCTCCTCCTCACCATCGTCGATACCGCTGACACGGGCCAGGTCACTCTTCTGATCATACGCGCGCACACGTTCAATAATATTTGTAGGCAGGTTCTTCAAGGCGGTCTTCGTATCACCGGTCATAAACTCCTTACCGTCAACCTTAATCTTCTTCACCTCCTTACCATTGATGGTTATCTTACCATCGTCATCGACCTGTGCACCAGGCAGACGCTTTACCAGTTCCTCCACGACGGAGCCCTCTGGTGTACGGTAAGCAGAGGCATTATATATAAAGGTGTCGGCCTTCACAATCACCTTCGAAGCATTACCCGTCACCACGGTGTTCTTCAGCATAATAGCGTCTGGCTTCAACTCCAGCGTGCCCATGGCGACATCCTTGTCGTCGGTCACATTGATGCGCTTGGTATAAGGTTTAAAACCTACACAAGTTACTTGCAGGATGTAAGTGCCTGCCTTAGGTGCTGTCACACGGAACTTTCCTTCCAACGAGGTCAGTCCACCCGTCACCAGTGTTGAGTCAGTACGAAGCAGTTTTACGGTGGTCTGTGCTACCGGCTCCTGGCTGTCGCTCTCGATAACCACGCCGCTCACATGGCGCTGGGCCATCACAACCACACTACTCAGTAAGAATAGGATAATAAATAAATGCTTTCTCATTGTTATTAATGATTGATGTTTTGCTTTCTATGACGCACGAAAAGTAGAAAAGTTTAACAATAACAGAAAAAAATGACGTAAAAAATACAATTATACCTCATTTTGTATACGACTTTGCCATATTTGTATTAATTTTGCACCCTGTTAGCAACTATGGACCAGCAAAAGGTAGTCATATCGCAACATCTAGAGCAGTCGCTCAGCCAAGCATTGGCCGAGTGTACGTTCGACCGTCTCTTCGTCCTTGTAGACGAAACGACAGAGAAATGCTGTCTGCCTACTCTATCCTCTCTCCTCTCACCTCTCACCTCTCACCCCTCCATTATTACCATCCCTGCCACCGACCAGCACAAGACGCTCGACTCGCTAAGTCACGTCTGGAGCGAACTGCAACACATGGGTGCTACACGTCACTCGCTGATGATCAATCTGGGTGGAGGCATGGTGACCGATTTGGGAGGTTTTGCGGCATCTACCTTTAAGCGCGGTATACACTATATTAATATACCCACCACCCTGTTGTCCATGGTCGATGCCTCCGTTGGTGGCAAGACCGGCATCAACTTCGGGGGACTGAAAAACGAGATTGGCGTCTTCAACAATGCCGACAGCGTCATTCTTGACACTACGTTCCTGCAGACCCTCGATCAGGAGAACATCCTTTCCGGCTATGCTGAGATGTTGAAGCATGCGCTCATCAGCGATGAGAAGATGTGGACAGAGCACATTCTGTACTCACCTCTCACCTCTAACCTCTCACCTCTAACCTCTATGATTGCCCAGAGCGTTGCTGTCAAGCAACGCATCGTCACTGAGGATCCCACTGAGAAAGGTCTGCGCAAAGCACTCAACCTGGGACATACCGCTGGCCATGCTTTCGAGTCACTGGCACTAGAGCGTACACCCATCCTCCACGGCTATGCCGTAGCATACGGATTGGTGGTCGAACTCTACCTGTCGTGCGTGAAGACCAGTTTCCCCACCGACAAAATGCGCCAGACGGTGCAATTTATCAAAGAACACTACGGCAAGATGACCGTCACCTGTGACGACTACCCCCACTTGCTGGAGCTCATGCATCACGACAAAAAGAACGAGGGTTCTGCTATCAACTTCACCTTGCTGGCCAATATCGGCGATCTGCGTATCAACCAGACAGCCACCGAAGAAGAAATCAAAGAAGCCCTCGACTTCTATAGAGAAATATAATAAGCAAATAGGAACACTACTACCTATTAAATTTGCTAATTAACCAAATGCGTAGGGTCTATCCGTGAGGACAGACCCTACTTTTTATCATATTAGCTTAGATTGCAGCGCCACACTGAGACCTAGGTCTCAGAACTGTGGACGACGACCACCCTGACCACCGAAGCCACCGCGACGGCCACCACGACCGGGGCCACCAAATCCGCGACGCTGTGTACGAGACTCCTGATACTTCTTATACTGGTCTTCAGTCAATATCTCCTTCAGTTTCTTCTCATACTCCTGACGCTGCTCCATGCGCTGCTTCATATTCTTCTGCATCTCCTCACGCTGCTCTTCCGTCATCTGAGGACGCTCCGGACGCTTCCGCTCGCTCTGCGCTGTTGCACTGGATTCACCATCAGGACGCTGAGGACGAGGACCACGCATACCTGGGCCGGCAAGCACCTTTTCATACTCTTTGTTCAACTCCAACACCTTCGTCTTCTGCTCGTCCGTCAACTTCAGGTCGTTCACCATGCGATCAGTCATCTGCTCTGGTGTCATCTGACGTGGACCACGGAACTGCTGCTTGTTGTCACTCTCTTGAGCCTGTACTGCTGTCAATGACAGGAGGGCTACCATAGTTAAAAGAATCTTCTTCATAATTGTTTAGTTTAATGAGTTATACTTAATTGTTATTTTCGTTTTCGCTTTTCGTTTTCGTTCAACGTTTTCTGCTATTAAGACGTATTAAAGCCCACAATCGTTTAATCACTCACCTATTTCTTTCAGCGAACACCCCCAAACGTTCAACGAACTCCTCCAATCTGACCTCTAACCTCTCACCTCTAGCTTCTCACCTCTAAAATACCAAATCTTAGGTATTGCACAGTTCACAGAAACCCCGTACCTTTGCACCAAGAAAATTTATTTAGCCATATAACCACATAAATCAGCAAAAGATAAAGTATTTGTTTAGTTAGGATGAGGGACCTGCCGCGAGGCAAGTCCCTTTGTATTAGTATTTTTAGTCCATATTTTTGGTAAATAGCCGAAAAAGGAGTATCTTTGCAGCATAGAGTAATTAGAAACCATATGAAGAAGAGCATATTACTATGTTGCCTGATGGTATGTCAGATGCTGCAGGCACAAGAGACGGTGATGCGTCAGTATGTTGACAACCTGCTATCGAAGATGACGTTGGAAGAGAAGTTGGGACAGTTGAACCTGGTACCGGCCAGCGACGAGATTGTCACAGGCGGAACGGTAAACACCCAGGTAGGACAGCGCATTGCCAGCGGACAGTTGGGCGGCATCTTCAATCTGAAGGGTGTCGACAAGATTCGTGCCCTGCAGGATATTGCCGTCAAGCAGTCGCGACTGGGCATACCGCTTATCGTAGGCATGGACGTCATCCATGGCTACGAGACCATCTTCCCTATTCCCCTGGCACTGTCGTGCTCGTGGGACATACAGGCCATCGAGGAGATGGCACGTATCTCAGCATTGGAAGCAACTGCCGATGGCATCAACTGGTTCTACTCACCCATGGTTGACATCTGTGTCGATGCCCGTTGGGGCCGCATTGCCGAAGGTGGTGGTGAAGACCCTTATCTGGGTAGTGAGATAGCCCGTGCCTACGTCCGTGGCTACCAGGGGCCTCTTACCTCTAACCCCTCACCTCTCACCACTGACCACGCTATGGCCTGCGTCAAGCACTATGCTTTGTATGGAGCCTCAGAGGCTGGCCGCGACTATAACACTGTAGATATGAGTCGCCTACGTATGTACAACCAGTACCTGCCACCCTATAAGGCTGCTGCCGAAGAGGGTGCGGGCTCGTTCATGTCGTCATTCAATATTGTCGACGGACAGCATGCCACTGCCAACCACTGGCTACTCACGGAGGTATTGCGTGACCAGTGGAAATTCAATGGTTTCGTGGTTACCGACTACGGTTCCATCAACGAAATGGGCATCTGGGGCTTTGGCAATCTGAAGAGCAACTCTGCCAAGGCGCTGAAGGCAGGCACCGATATGGATATGTGTGCCAACGGCTTTGTGGGTACGCTGGCTCAGTCGTTGCAGGACGGCACTGTCACCATGGCCGACATCGACCAGGCCTGCCGCCGTGTGCTGGAGGCCAAATGGAAACTAGGACTCTTCGACAACCCTTACCGCTACCTCGACAGCAAGCGCCGCGCCAAGGATATCTACACCTCGGCGAACCGTGCCGCCTCGCGCCGCATAGCTACCGAGACCTTCGTGCTGCTGAAGAATAGCCTCACCCCCGACCCCTCTCCAAAAGGAAAGGGGAGCAAGCCACTATTGCCACTCAACGCCAATAATACCATCGCCCTCATTGGTCCACTGGCCAACGACCGTGCCAACATTGCTGGCACCTGGTGTGTAGCCTATACCCCAGAGCGCTATGCCACCATTAAGGAGGCGCTGGAACACCGTTTGCCCAAGGGGAAGCTATTATACAGTCAGGGCTGTAACTTAACACACGATGCCGACCTGCAGCAGGCTGCTGAGTTTGGTAAGAATATCCCTCGTGTGGATGCTGCCAAGGCCAAAGCCGAGGCGCTGGCCATTGCCAAGAAGGCCGATGTCATCGTCTGTGCCATGGGCGAGTGTGCCGACTTCAGTGGCGAGTCGTCGAGCCGTGCCACTCTGGAGATGCCCGATGCCCAGCGCGAACTGTTAGAAGAGCTGGTAAAGATTGGCAAGCCCATCGTACTGCTGAACTTCTCGGGCCGTCCCACCGTGCTCATCTGGGAACAAGAGCACCTGGATGCCATCATGAACGTATGGTTTGCAGGCTCAGAGGCCGGCGACGCCATTGCCGACGTGCTCCTAGGCGATGCAGCACCTAGCGGACGTCTCACCGTCACCATGCCGCAGGCGCTGGGGCAGGTACCTCTTTATTATAACCACCTGAACACCGGTCGTCCCGTGGAGAAGGGCTTCAACAAATATCGCAAATATGCCAGCAACTACCTGGAGGTGCGCAACGACCCCCTCTATCCCTTCGGCTACGGACTGACCTATACCACCTTCAGCTATTCCGACCTATCACTGAGCAGTGCCACCATGCAGACCGACGGCAGCGTTGAGGCCAGCATCATGGTGAAGAACACTGGTCAGCGTGACGGTGACGAGGTGGTACAGCTCTACATCCACCAGCAGGCATCCTCTATCGCCCGTCCTGTCAAAGAGCTGCGTGGTTTCCAGCGCATCCACCTGAAGGCTGGAGAGCAGCGCCGTGTCACGTTCTGTATAGACCGTGAACACCTGCAGTACCTAAACAGTCAGGGCGAGCCTGTTCTGGAACCAGGACTCTTCGACATCATGATCGGTGGCAATAGCGACGACACTTTGTCGAAGACACTGAAAATACAATAGGCAGAATCCTTACTCTGCTTCCTTAAATGCTTTCCAAGTCCCTGGCGACAGGATGGGACGGTAAGGGCCGTTGTCTTTGAAGTGCATCTTGCGGATATGCTTAGCACGATCCTTACTATCGGCATGGTCGGTGAGATAGGACAGAATGCCATAACTCTCGAAAGTCTCAAGGGTATTGGCCATCGCCATAGGGTCAAGGTGCATGGCATGGAGGTAACGGGCACCCTGCTCGTCGGCTGCATCCTCTTTGGCACGCGTGATGCTGTTGTTTATCATGTCGCTGGTAAGGTTGATAAGACCGTCAACACTGGAGTTGCCTGTCAGCAGTATCAGTATGGCTTGGAAGATGGCCTGCCGACGGATGCCAGACTCAATATGTCCCAACTCCAAATGAGCTAATTCGTGACCAATGACAGCACAGAGCTGCGACTCGTTGTCCATCTTCTCGATAAGTCCGGTATTCACAATAATGTGACGGCCTACGGTAGCATAGGCATTGACTTCGGAATTTCTACTGACGACAACACTCACACTAGCGGTATCTATGCCATTGGCCTTACACATCTCATGAACCAAGGTGTCCACGGGTAAACGAACGGCATCGGCCTTCACTTCGTTAAGTCCATGACATGTCAAGTCCCACACCCATTCCGACAGTTTGTCACCAACAATGGTGGGGCTGAGGTGAAACAGTTTCATCCAATCCACCTGTAAGGTCAGAAAGAAGATGCCGAAAAACAGCAAAGCCTCAACAATGAATTCTGTGAATATCTTTTTCATCGCTTACACATCTTATCGGTTATGGTGCTATAAAGATACCATCGGTGCACTCCACCCTTTCGCGTGATGACTGCCGAACGGACCGTCTCTATGAAGTCATAGACGTTGTAAAGGTTGACCGTGATGAAATAGGCAATATACGCAGAGGAGAGGTCGGTGAAACAAAACAATATCCTGACCGTCCACCAGAACAGGATATTGTTCATGATAAACAGCGGAACCTGTGAGACAAGCGCCTGAATGGCATTCCAACGGACAAAGAAGGTGCCCTTTCTGGACATCAGATAGAAGATACCTGTTGCCAGCAGGTTGATGATGGGCATAGGCAAGCCAATCATCACCGCCACCAACGACATGACGTAACAGTTGGAAGCACGTTCCTTCTCATCTTCACGAGGGGCCACATCCTCAACATGAAGAGAAGGATTGTTTACATGTATTTCTGAAAATTCCATATCCAATTCATCAGTATAGCCACAATACCCGTCAGCGCGTATGGCCAACATTGCAGTTTCTTTTCCATCAGACGATAGGCCTGAAGAAAGGACGACGAACCTCTGAGGTAGTCTATGACAATCCAGACAGGTATCACCACCATCAGCACAGCCAACAGCAGACCTAACGGATTGTAATACAATGCCGCCAACCACTCACCGTGAAAGGCCGCATGTACGGCACGAGTCGAGCCACATGAAGGACAAGGTATATGAAAAAGGTAACGTATCAGACACCCTGTCCAACCAAAATCCCTACTACTATCATTCCTGACAAGCAGCCAAAGATAGCCGCCTGCTATTAATAATAATAGTAGGGGGTATAGTCGTCCTCTGCTAAGTCTCATCAGAGAATAGTCAACAGACGCTCAAAGTTCTTTTCGCGTGTAGCATTCATAATCAGGAACCAGTCAATGATAGTCCAGATACCTAATCCGCCACACGTTATCAACTTACCGATGCCCAGTCCTGTATCACCGATGAAGAAACGGTCGACACCCAACTGTCCCGTCAGGAGACTGAGAACAAGGGAAATCATAGGATCCTTGAACTGAATGGCATGAAGAAGTCCCTCCTTACTGTCATCGGCTGCAAGCAGGCGCTCACGGATGAAAAGAATTTGTGACTCTGGGAGATACTTGTTGTTCATCATCATGAACATGTCGACTTTTTGTTGTTCCATACTAGTTTATGTAATTAAAAGGTTATGATATCAACAGAACCGGATGTCGGTAATCACCTGACTGCCGACATGCTGGTTCAGCTGTGTTGTCAACTCCTGGCGACGCATGGACAGTTCCGCACGCAAGGCTGGACTGGACAGGCGCACAAAGAGCGTTTGGTTGTAGATATAGGTGTTTAACGTATAGCGCGCCGCCACAGGACCGGCTATCTGGGGCCACGACTCAACCAGCCGCTTCTGTTGCAGAGGCGTCTCCAAACCTTGCTCACGCAGATTGCGCATGATGAGGTCCTTGACCGATTGAACGTCGCGCTTAAACACCCTTCAGTTTACTTCTTCATGTCAAAGCCGAGGCGTACTCCGTCATAGTTCTTTGAGAGTTCGCCAATCTTCTGGGCAGTATCGTTGCCACTCATAGTAGCCATCACCTGCAGCACATTCAGCAACTTCTTTGACTCGAAAAGCAGAGAAATGCCGCCATATTCACGCTTGGCATAGCAGTTAATGCTGAGCAACAGTCCCTTCATGGTTACCTTGGCCGTAGACTCGTCCAGCGTCCAGGTGCCAGCAAACTGTTTACCAGCAATAGTAGCACTGAACGAACCATCCTCATTGAAAGTGACCATCGTGTTCTGAGCGGTGATGCCCACCTTCTGGAAATAGGGTGCTGCCTCCTGTTCAATCTTGGTAGCTGCCACCTCACCACCAGCCTTGGCCAACAGGTTCTCGCTGGTGAAGGCACATCCCGGACTATCATAGTGCCAAGTGCCAACCATACCCTGCTTGGTAACTTTGTCAAGACCGATAACGCTACTAAAGGCGTTAGCCAGCGTACCACCACTTGCTACTGTCTGCAGCAGGGTACCAGCTCCACACGACGTTACTACTACCCCTGCTGTTACCATCAGCACAAGGGCTGTTACTGTTGTTACAATATTCTTCATAATTATCTATTATTTGTATAAATTTAATCTTTAATCTTTATTATTTAATTTTTAATCTTTCATCTTTAATCTTCACGTCACCTCTCCCTGACTGACGTGGAATATCTTGTAGTCGAGAGCTGTTGTGCTCAGTATCTGGTCAAGGTGGTCACGATTGGTGTCAGTAATAAATATCTGCCCAAAGTTATCGCTAGACACCAGACGCACGATCTGTTCCACACGCTGGGCATCGAGTTTATCAAAGATATCGTCGAGCAACAGCAGGGGCGTCGTCTTCGCACCCGTACGCTTTAGGAAATCAAACTGTGCTAACTTCAACGCTATGACGTACGTCTTGTTCTGGCCCTGTGACCCCTCACGCTTCATCAGGTGACCGTCGAGCGTGAACTCCAAATCGTCGCGATGCACACCATGCAGCGAATAGCCCACAGCAAGGTCTTTATGCCTATCACGCTGGATGACCTCCAGCAACGGACCGCGCTGACAGTGCGACACGTAGGTCAACCCTACCCGTTCCTGGCCGCCAGAGATATGCTGGTAGTACTCCTGGAACAGAGGTATCAGCTCGTCGACAAAGGCACGTCGCTTCTCATACAGCGTCTCGCCAGCCTCAGCCATCTGCTCCTCCCACAGCTGCAGCACCAACGTGTCAGGTGCAGGGTCCTCCATCTTTAGCAAAATGTTACGCTGCTGCAGGGCATTGTTGTAGCGGCTCAGCGCATCGATATACGAGCGGTCGTACTGTGCAATGACCATATCCATCAGCTTTCTGCGCTCCTCGCTGCCACCTTCTATGAGCATGGCGTCAGCAGGCGACACCACCACCAGCGGTATCAGTCCTATGTGCTCCGACAGTCGCTTATATTCCTTCTTGTTACGCTTGAAGTGCTTCTTCTGTCCCCGTTTCATACCCACAGAGATGATTAATCTATCATCTATCATCTTTAATCTTTCATCTTCCCCGTATTCCCCTTCTATCATGCAGAAAGGTTCCTCATGGCGAATCACCTGCGAGTCGATAGGGTTCGATGCTGACTTACAGAACGACAGGTAGTACACGGCATCGAGCACATTCGTCTTACCCATTCCGTTGCTACCGATGAAGCAGTTCATCTTAGGCGACAGCTCCAACTGGGCCTCGCCAATGTTCTTGTAGTTCAATATCGACAGTTTCCTAAGTATCATTTCGCATGCAAAATTAGCATTTTTATATCAATTAACCAAAATTTTCATCTTTCATCTTTCATTTTTCATCTTTTTGTTGTACCTTTGCACTCGATTTATGCCCTAGAAACAAGAAAGAACGAAAAATAAAACAATAAAAATGGCAACAAACAATCAGAAAGCAGCTCCCGTAGAGGAGCAGCAGGTCACTAAGACCGAAGCCTTCTTCGACAAGTACAAGAAGGCCATCGTTGGCTGTGTAGCAGCCGTTATCGCTATCATCGTATGCGTTATTCTCGCAAACAACTATTATTTTAAGCCCCGTGCCAATGAGGCTAGCACCGAGCTTGCCAAGAGCCAGGAGCTCTTCGACCAGCAGCAGTACGACAAGGCTCTGGTAGGTTTCCAGAAGGTGGCTGCCGACTACAGCTCTACCGACGCCGGTAATCTGGCTCAGCTCTATATCGGCATCTGCCAGGCCAATCTGGGCAAGTGGCAGGAGGCTGTCAACGCACTGGAGCAGTTCAGCGGCAAGGGCGACCAGATGATCAGTCCCGCAGCAGAGGGTGCACTGGGTAACGCTTACGCTAACCTGAACCAGTTAGACAAGGCCGTTGAGCACCTGAAGAAGGCTGCCAAGATGGCTGACAACAACTCACTGTCTCCCACGTTCCTCATCCAGGCTGGTGAGATTCTGGAGAACCAGGGTAAGAAGGACGAGGCTCTTAAGCTCTACGAAGAGGTGAAGGAGAAGTACTTCAACTCTATGCAGTACCAGAGCATCGACAAGTACATCGAAAGATGTAAGATGTAATGCATAATTCATAATTATGGCAACTAAGAATCTGTCGGAATACAATGCCGCCAAGGTACCCGATGCATCGAACATGATTTTCGGCATCGTGGTGTCAGAATGGAATTCTGAAATAACAGGAGCCCTGCTCGAAGGCTGCGTAACGACACTGGAGAAGCACGGTGCACTGCCTGAGAACATCCATGTGAAGACCGTACCCGGCTCCTTTGAACTCATCTATGGAGCTCGTCAAATGACCCTCAACGACGGCTACGATGCCGTCATCGTGTTGGGTTGTGTCATCCGCGGTGAGACACCCCACTTCGACTACATCTGCCAGGGTGTGACTCAGGGTATTGCCCGTCTGAACGCCACCAACAACATCCCCGTGGTCTTTGGACTGCTGACCACCGAGAACATGCAGCAGGCACAGGACCGTGCTGGTGGACGCTTGGGCAACAAGGGCGATGAGTGCGCCGTAGTGGCTATTAAGATGGCTAAGTTCTAAAAAACTTATATATCTATCGCGATTGAAGAACCATTAAAAAGTAACAGCTATGAAAAGAACAATTCTTTCAGCACTTATGCTGGTATGCGGTTTGATGCTGGCTATGGCCCAGAATCCCGCTCAGATAAAGTTTGAAAAGACCACTCACAACTTCGGTACCTTCTCAGAAGCCAACCCTGTTGTGTCGTGTGTGTTCACCTTCACTAATGTCGGCGAGCAGCCTCTGGTTATCAATCAGGCCATTGCCTCTTGCGGATGCACCGTGCCCGAATACACCAAGGAGCCTGTAAAGCCCGGTGAGAAGGGTGAAATCAAGGTAACCTACAATGGTGAGGGAAAATTTCCCGGTCACTTCAAGAAGTCTATCACCGTGCGCACCAATGGTGCTGTCGAAATGACCCGCCTCTATATCGAGGGCGACATGACAGAAGCCGAGAAGAAATAATCGATTCGCTAATGAATAGTGAATAACGAAGAGTGAATAATAACAAAAAGCGCTGCCGATTGGCAGCGTTTTTTATTTGCTAGAAGCTGTACGTCAGTCCTATAGAGCTCCACTCCTGCAGTTGGAAGTACCCCATATCATCGTCGCGGATGTTTCCGTCGTCAAAGCGCGGATAGACGAAGAGGTTGGCAGAGATATACTTCGTCACCTTCAGCTCAAACTGGTTTTCCCACTCTATCTTTGACTGGTGATAGGTGGTAATGGCAAAGAGACGTGTCTTCCACGATACCTGGTCAACGATGTTCCACTTCAACTCTCCCGTAAACTGCGAAGCAAAGTCCTCCAGGGTGTGATGATTGCTATGGATACCATTGGCTGTGAGTAGGTCCTCACGTGCTACATAGCGGAAGTTGAACGCAAAGGGCAGGAAGTTCAGTGTGCCTTTCAACTTACCACCAAAAGCATCGACGTTATACTGCATACCAATACCGATATTCAGGTCGAAGGGTGAGGTGAAGTCTGAGAAAACCTTCTCATTGTTAGCCTTAAAACCACGTGCAAACTGTGTATATGCCAACAACTGCAGCGTATAGTACCACTTCTTGTGCGCCTGAATACCCAACTTACTGGTGAGACGCAACAGGTCATTGTTGGTTTTGTACTTGTGAACAGTATCTGAGGGCGAGGTCTGGACACCCAGCTTCATCTCCAGCTTGTTGTCAAAGGTGATGCGGTCTTTATCGTTGTAGTTCAACTCCAGATTAGCAGCAGCCACTGCCGAATAGTTGCTTTCACCACCCTTATGCCAGTTGCTCGACACGTAGTTTTGCAGGAACTGCAGATAGCCATCGCCCTTGAATTTCCAGAAATTCGGCTTCTGTATCACGATACTGATAGGTACAGCCTCTGGCTCCTCGGGCACTGGTGCAGCAATATCCGTCAGATCCAGCTGTTGCGTAAGCTCCTGGTTGACATCTTCTCGAATAGTACCCGCCGCCTGCAGATTTGACTCATTATTTACCACCAGATCTGGACGACGCAGGTAGATATTCATCATCGCCTGATCAATAGCATCGGCCACCTCATCGTCTGACTTTGGCTGTAGCGACAGGGTCTTCTGTGCACCAGAATGGTAGAACGTGGTGGGTGCGAACAGGCGGAAATAGCGACCATCGTTCTGCTCCTGACGTAGCTGATTGTTCACCTGCTCCAAAGAGTCCAGACGCTGGTGCATCACGTTCAGCGAGTCCAGATACTGTTTCACCACCTGCGTTGTATCCATAACAACAGGCTGAACAGGTTCCTTAGCACGGCGCTGTGCATTGACGCTGAGTGACGCCAACAACAACATCGTAGATAATAAAATGTAGCATTGTTTCATAATTGTCTGCAAAGTTACGATTTTTTTTTAATTCATAATTCATAATTCATAATTATTTTGTACCTTTGCAAGCGTTTTATATTAATAAGGTAAAAATCAACAATGAATAGAGACACCATTATCGGCTTCGTACTGATAGCATTAGTCCTGATTGGTTTCAGTTGGTGGAACCAGCCATCAGCAGAACAGATAGAAGCCGCCCGTAAGCAAGACAGTATCGCCGCCATCCAGAAAGATAGTGCCCAGAAAGCCGCTCAGCAGGCAGCAGCCGTGAAGGCAGCAGCCACTGACAGCAGCCAATGGTTGCTACTCGACACCACTTCCCTCTTCCACGCTGCCAAGCAGGGCGTATCAGAGCAGGTAGTGCTGAAGAATGGCAAGCTGACACTGACGCTGAACAGCTATGGCGGTACCATTGAGAAGGCCGTCATCCATAACTTCCAGAGCATTGACGGCACTAACGACGTCACCTTGTTCGGCAGAGGAGACCAGCAAATGAACTTCATGCTGGCTGGCAAGCAGGAGAACATCGTGACTAACGAGCTGTATTTCACACCCACCGAGGTTACAGACACGACCGTCACCATGATGGCTCAGGCCACCAATGGCGGACACATCGCCCTGCGCTACCGTCTGGGCAAGGACTACATGCTGAGCATGGCCCTGGAGACCAAGGGACTGGCAGGCGTGTTTGCTCCTTCCTATAAGGAGATGGACATTGAGTGGAGCGACCACTGCCGCCAGCAGGAGAAAGGTTTCTCTTTCGAGAGCCGCTATACGGGTCTGTTCTATAAGGAGGCCAACGGTGGTACCGACAACCTGTCAGAAAGCTCCGACGAGAACGAGGATATCGAAGAGCGCCTAGACTGGGTGGCTTTCCGCAACCAGTTCTTTAGCGTAGCACTTATCTCTAAGGACGACTTCTCACAGAATGCCAACCTGTCGAGCATTCAGGACCAGAAAGGCTCAGGATATCTGAAGCAGTTTGATGCCAAGCTGAAGACTGCCTTCGACCCCACAGGCAAGAAAGCCGCTGAGTTCGAGATGTATATCGGCCCCAATAATTTCCGACTGATTCAGGAAGTCGAGCAGCAGAGCCAGTTTGGCAAAGACCTCGACCTAGAGCAGCTTGTCAACCTTGGCTGGTGGCTGCTGCGCTGGATTAACCGCTGGTTCACACTGTATGTCTTCGACTGGCTGACAGGCTTCGGCTTCAATATGGGTATCGTACTGATTCTCATCACGCTGCTGTTGAAGGGCATCACCTTCCCCATGGTGAAGAAGAGCTACATGTCAAGTGCCAAGATGCGCGTGCTGAAGCCCAAGTTCGAAGAGGCTACCAAGCACCTGGACAAGCCCGAGGACCAGATGAAGAAACAGCAGGAGATGATGTCGCTCTACTCGAAGTACGGCGTATCGCCCCTGTCTGGCTGTCTGCCCATGCTCATCCAGATGCCTATCTGGCTGGCCATGTTCTTCTTCGTGCCTAACGCCATCCAGCTGCGCGGACAGTCGTTCCTGTGGATGGACGACCTGTCAACATACGATCCCATCTGGGAATGGGGCACCAACATCTGGGGTATCGGTGACCACCTGTCGCTGACCTGCATCCTGTTCTGTGCCGCCCAGTTGATATACACCTGGATTTCTATGCGCCAGCAGCGCGACCAGATGGTGGGCGCTCAGGCTGACCAGATGAAGGTGATGCAGTACATGATGTACTTCATGCCACTGATGTTCTTCTTCATCTTCAACGACTACTCGTCAGGTCTGAACTTCTACTACTTCATCTCACTGTTCATGTCGGCTGCCATTATGTGGACACTGCGCAAGACCACTGACGACGAGAAACTGTTGGCCATTCTGGAAGCCAACTATCAGGCCAACAAGAACAACCCCAAGAAGCAGTCGAACTTTGCCGCTCGCCTGGAAGAGATGCAGAGAAAGGCCGACGCCATGCGCGAACAACAACGAAACAACCGTAAATAACACAACAGCACACACACAAAGATGAAAATAGGATTTGACAACGAGAAGTATCTCAGGATACAGTCAGAGCACATACGAGAGCGTATTGCACAGTTTGACGGCAAACTTTATCTGGAATTAGGCGGCAAACTCTTTGACGACCACCACGCCAGTCGCGTACTCCCTGGCTTCAAGCCCGACTCGAAGTTACGCATGTTTGCACAGTTGAGAGACCAACTGGAGATAGTCATCGTTGTCAGCGCTGAAGATATAGAGAAGAACAAGGTACGTGCCGACCTGGGCATCACCTACGATGAGGACGTGCTGCGACTGCGTGAGGAGTTCATGAGTCGCGACTTCATGGTAGGCTCAGTGGTTATCACCCACTACAATGGCCAGCAGGCTGCCGATCAGTTCCGCAAGCGTCTGGAGCGTCTGGGCATTAAGTCGTACGTACATTATCTCATTGACGGCTATCCCCACAACGTAGAGCTGATAGCCTCGGACGAGGGTTTCGGCAAGAACGACTATGTAGAGACCAGCCGCGAGTTGGTCATCGTGACTGCTCCTGGTCCTGGCTCAGGCAAGATGGCAGTCTGCCTCAGCCAGCTCTATAACGAAAACAAGCGCGGCATCCGTGCTGGTTATGCCAAGTTTGAGACCTTCCCTGTCTGGAACCTGCCGCTGAAGCATCCTGTCAACATTGCCTACGAGGCTGCCACAGCCGACCTGAACGATGTCAATATGATTGACCCGTTCCACTTGGAGGCTTACGACAAGATTGCTATCAACTACAACCGCGACATCGAGATATTCCCCGTGCTAAATGCGCTTTTCGAGGGCATCTATGGTGAGAATCCCTATAAGTCACCTACGGACATGGGTGTCAACATGGTGGGCTTCTGCATCTCTGACGATGAGGTGTGCTGCAATGCCAGCCGTGACGAGATTATCCGCCGCTACTACTCAGCCACCAACAAGATGGCTGACGGAGCGGACAACGAGCGTGAGGTCAACAAAATCCTGATGCTCTTCAACCAGGCAAAGATTACCACCGCCTACCGTCGTGTGACAGTAGCAGCACAGGCCAAGCAGGAACTGACAGAACACACTGCTGCCGCCATGGAACTGGAGGACGGCACCATCATCACTGCCAAGAGTTCTCCCCTACTCGGCTGTTCGGCAGCCTTGTTGCTCAATGCCACCAAACACTTGGCAGGTATAGACCACGACGCCAAACTGATTCCACAGAGTCTGATAGAACCTGTACAGAAGACCAAGATAGAATATCTGGGTGGCAAGAATCCCCGTCTGCACACTGACGAAGTACTGGTAGCCCTCAGCGTGCTGTCGAAAGACGACGAGCAGTGTCGTCTTGCCCTAGAGCAGCTGCCCAAGCTACGTGGCTGTCAGGTACACTCAACAGTCATGCTCTCTGAGGTAGACCGCAAAATCTTCAAGAAACTGGGTTGTGGACTGACCTGCGACCCCGTCCGTAAGAAATAGATTGTCAAATTGTAAATCGTCAAATTGTCAAATACTATGGCTATCGTTAAACCATTCAAGGGCATCCGCCCACCGAAAGAACTTGTAGAAAAGGTAGAGAGCCGTCCTTACGACGTGCTCGACTCAGAAGAGGCACGCGCCGAGGCTGGCGACAATGCCCTGAGTTTGTATCACATCATCAAACCGGAGATTGACTTCCCTGTAGGTACCTCAGAATACGACCCTCGTGTCTACGAGAAGGCTGCCGAGAACTTCCAGAAGTTCCAGGACAACGGATGGCTGGTGCAGGACTCGCGCGAACATTATTATATATATGCTCAGACCATGCAGGGCAAGACGCAGTATGGTCTGGTGGTCTGCGCCCACACGGATGACTACATGAAGGGCAATATCAAGAAGCACGAATTGACACGTCGCGACAAGGAGGAAGACCGCATGAAGCATGTCCGTGTGAACAATGCCAACATCGAACCAGTATTCTTTGCTTATCCTGACAACGCCATCCTCAACGAGCTCATCATGCGCTATGCAGCCACTGAGCCTGAGTACGACTTCATTGCCCCCATCGATGGTTTCCGCCATCAGTTCTGGATTATCGATGACGACAAGGATACCGAGACCATCACCGCTGAGTTTGCCAAGATGCCATCACTGTATATTGCCGATGGTCACCACCGCTCAGCAGCTGCAGCCCTCGTTGGTGCAGAGAAACAGAAGCAGAACCCCAACCACAAGGGTGACGAAGAATATAACTACTTCATGGCTGTCTGCTTCCAGGCTTCACAGCTGACCATCCTCGACTACAACCGCGTAGTAAAGGACCTGAATGGACTGAGTTCAGAAGAATTCCTTGCCGCACTCGGCAAGAACTTCACTGTAGAAGACAAGGGTACCGATATCTACAAGCCTCAGCAGTTGCATGAGTTCTCACTCTATCTGGACGAGCACTGGTACAGCCTGAAGGCCAAGGAAGGCACCTACGACAATACCGATCCTATCGGTGTGCTGGACGTCGACATCTCCAGCCGTCTGATTCTCGACGAGATACTGAACATTGGCGACCTGCGCTCTTCAAAGCGCATCGACTTCGTGGGTGGACTGCGTGGTCTGGGCGAGCTGAAGCGTCGTGTAGACAATGGCGAGATGCGTGCCGCACTGGCCCTCTACCCTGTCACCATGCAGCAGATTATGGATATTGCCGACAGCGGTAAGATCATGCCTCCTAAGGCTACCTGGTTTGAGCCGAAGCTGCGCTCAGGCTTGGTCATTCATAAACTGTCGTAATATCGATATTTCGACACATCGAAATTTCGAAAGAATGACTGACGAATATAAAACGATCAAAGAGACAAGCGAGGGATATTACACCGAGAAACGGAGTAAGTTCCTCGCTTTTGCCCATCCCGTCAGCACTGTTGACGAGGTGAAGGATATCGTGGCCAGGTACCGCAAGAAATACTACGATGCCCGCCACGTCTGCTATGCCTATATGCTGGGAGCCGAGCGCACGGAGTTCCGTGCTAACGACGACGGTGAGCCATCAAGCACAGCAGGCAAGCCCATCCTCGGACAGATTAACAGCAACGAACTGACGGACATCCTCATCGTCGTGGTGCGTTACTATGGTGGTGTCAACCTTGGCACCAGCGGTCTTATCATTGCCTACCGCGAGGCAGCAGCCGACGCTATCAGCCACGCTCAGATAGAAACCCGTCAGGTTGAAGAACTCATCAACTATTCCTTTGCCTATCCTCAGATGAACGATGTGATGCGCATCGTCAAGGATATGCAGCCTCGCATCGTCTCGCAGACCTACGAGGGTAGCACCTGCCAAATGGTGCTTTCCATCAGAAAGAGCGAAGCTGACCAGCTCCGCTCCCGTCTCCAGAAATTATTGTAGTTACCGTTGTCTCAGCAGTTCCACGATACGCGCCATCTGGTTGGGTATGCGTATCTGCTGCGGACACTTCGGCAGACATTCCTCACAGTCGGCACAACTTCTGGCCCACGTCTCGGTGTTGGGCAACGCCTGGCGCAGTCCGTCAGCAAACTGCTGTTTCTTCGTAGCGTAGTCGGCCGCCGTCTTGTCGGGCAACGGCAGAATATGACTGTTGACGGCATCGTTGTAATAGGCAAAGTTGCCAGGAATATCCACGCCATAGGGGCATGGCATGCAATAGGCACATGTCGTACAAGGGATGGTGGGGAAGCCCGACATCTGGTCGGCAATATGTGCCAGCAACGTGTTCTCCGCCTCCGTACACACTTCCAATGGCGAGAAGGTCTCGACATTCTCCTTCAGGTGGTCCATACGGTTCATGCCGCTCAGCGTCGTCAGGATATTCGGATAGGACCCTACCCAGCGGAAAGCCCATCGTGCTGTACTGTCGTTAGGACGAACATCTTGCAACTGTTTAACCAGTTCCTTGGCCATACGTCCGAAGGCACCGCCTCGCAGGGGTTCCATGATGACACACTGCACACCCGCCTTCTCACACTTAGTATATAAGTATTCTGCATCGGCATCCTTCTTCCATCCACTACCCATCGATGCGTGGCGCCAGTCCAGGAAGTTCATCTGAATCTGACAGAAGTCCCACTTGTACTCATCCTGATGATCCAACAAATAGTCAAAGGGGCGCACATCGCCATGATATGAGAAACCCAAGTGCTTGATACGCCCGGCCTCGCGCTCCTTCAGCAGGAAGTCCAGCAAGCCATTGTCCAGGAAACGGCCCTTCAATGCCTCCATACCGCCACCACCAATGCTGTGCAGCAGATAGTAGTCGATGTGGTCCACCTTCAGGCGCTCAAACGACTTCTCATACATCCGCTTGCAGCCATCGAAGCCCCAGAGATTCTGACGCTGATTCGACATCTTTGTAGCTACATAGTATTTCTCCCTGGGGTGACGACTCAACGCATTACCCGTCAGCACCTCCGACTGACCGCCCATATACATCGGAGCAGTATCGAAGTAGTTCACGCCGTGCTCGATGGCATAGTCCACCAGCTCGTTTACCTCGTTCTGGTTATTGGGCAGCCGCATCATACCAAAGCCCAGCAACGAGATCTGCTCACCAGAGCCATGCTGCACACGATACGTCATACGACCGGGAACCACCTTTAGCTCGTCCTGTGCAAACATACGGAAAGGCTGCATCATGCCCATAGCTACAGCAGCACCTGCACCCATTCCCAACTTGCGCAGAAACTCTCTGCGACTCATCTCGTTTCTGTTGTCTTGCTTATCCATAATATTTGTTTAGTTTTTAGTCGTTACGTTTGGGTGCAAAGATAGCGATTATTCCCGATTATACCAAACCTTTTCGTATTAAAAATTTGGAAGAATTAGTTATTCCCAGCACTTATTTAGCTGAATTTTTCATCAATTTCAAGGTTCACATTCACACACATTACTCTGTAATACAGCGCGTTAGGTGTGAACCTTGTTTCCATTCCCTATTCCCATTCTCCATACCCATTCCTTTTTCCCTTATTTTGAGTCACAAGTAAAGTTTGCAATAGTCGACTTATTTTTCTCCACTTTCATTAAGCAGTTTGTCCAACTCCAGTAAGTTGTTCCAGCTGTTGTTTTACTAGTGGAACAAACTGTTTCAGGCCTGAAACAAGGTGTTTTAAGCCTAAAACAGATTATTTTGGGAGTAAAACACTCAGGCATCGTACTGAAAACCTTGTCACTCGGTGACAGGAATGCTAAAACAGGGTTCACACCTAATGTACATTAGTACAGCATGTTATGCGTGAACGTGAACCCTATTTTTCATGAGAATCCTTTTATGTTAAAATACCTACAAACTTCTGAAAAATATCGAGGAAGCGGAAGATTATTGCTATAGAAACTAAAAAAGAGTGCGAAATGTTTTGTCGTTTCGTCGATATTATCTATCTTTGCAGCGATAAAAAGAAGAAGTTAGGACTATAAAGAAGATATGAAGAAAGTAATTATGATTGTGGCAGCGATGCTGGTGGCCTTTGGTACCCACGCCCAGAAGCAGTGGACGCTGAAGGAGTGCCTCGACTATGCCAAAGAGAACAACATCCCACTGAAGCAGGCGAAGCTGAAGGTGCAGAGTGCCCAGGAGGACGTGAAGCAGTCGAGGGCTGCCCTGTTGCCCACGGTGTCTGCCAACACCAATCAGGGTGTGGGCTACAGTCCGTTTGACGAGTCGGGTGCCGACAAGACGTACTATAACGGTTCGTACAGTGTGAATGCGCAGTGGACGGTATGGAATGGTGGTCAGAACACCAATGCCCTGAAGATGAGTAAGTTGACGGCAGAGCAGAGCGAGCTGGCCGTTGAAGAGACGTCGAACGACATCCAGGAGACCATCACCAAGCTCTTTGTGCAGATACTCTACATGACGGAGGCCATCGAGGTGAACCGTCAGAGTCTGGAGACCAGTAAGAAGAACGAGGAGCGCGGGCGCACGATGGTTGAAGTGGGCAAGATGTCGAAAGCAGACCTGGCCCAGTTGACGGCTCAGCGTGTGGCCGGCGAATATGCCATTGTAGAGTCTGAGACGCAGTTGGCCAAATATAAGCAACAGTTGAAGAGCGAGTTGGAACTGCTTGACCAGAGCACGTTCGACATAGCTGTTCCAGTCACCAGCGACCAACAGGCTCTGGCCGATATTCCCACGATGCTGAGCGTCTATGAGGCTGCACTCATGCAACGTCCAGAAATCAAGAGTGCCCAGTTGGGAATCGAATCAAGCAACCTGCAGTTGAAGAGTGCCAAGGCCGGTTACCTGCCTAGCGTCACCATGTCTGCCAATGCCAGCACATCAACCAACAGCATGTCACAGGTATCTTGGGGCCAACAGATGAAGAACGGTCTGGGACTGTCGGCCAGCGTTGGCGTCAGCGTCCCCATCTTCGACGGACGTAAGACAAAGACCTCCATCCGCAAGGCGAAAATAGCCCGGGAACAGGCCACGTTATCGGTCCGAAAGGAAGAGGATAACCTGTACTATACCATCGAAGGACTGTGGCTCGATGCTGTGAACAACCAGCAGAAGTTCATCTCGGCCTCAGCGTCTGTTGACAGCGAGCAGGCCAGCTACGACCTGTTGCAGGAGCAGTTTAACCTGGGACTGAAGAACATCGTGGAACTGTTGAGCGGCAAGGACAAGTTGCTGACCGCCCAGCAGAACAAGCTACAGTCGAAGTATATGACGATACTGTCGCAGCAGCTGTTGAAATTCTATGAAGGAAAACAAATAAATATATAATATGAAGAATAAGAAGATATGGATGGGCATAGGTGCAGTAGTCATCGTAGCCCTCGTCATCTGGATGTGCTCAGGTGGCAAGAAAGAAGAGACTGTGGAGTTTGAGACCGCCAAGGCTGAGCGTCAGGACATCCACACTACCATTACCGCCACAGGTACCATCGAACCCGTGACCTCCGTGACTGTAGGTACACAGGTGTCAGGTATCGTGTCGAAGCTCTATGTGGACTACAACTCGGTGGTCAAGAAGGGGCAGGTGATTGCCGAACTCGACAAGACCAACCTGATGAGCGAACTGAACCGCGCCAAGGCTGACCTGACCAGTGCAGAGAGTACGCTGGCCTACGAGACCTCCAACTTCAAGCGCTACCAGACGCTGTTTGACAAGGGACTGGTCAGTGCCAACGACTACGAGTCGGCCAAACTCTCTTACGAGAAGGCACGCCAGACGGCAGCCTCCAGTCGTGAGAACGTACAGAAGGCACAGACCAACCTCGGCTATGCTACCATCACCTCACCTATTGACGGCGTGGTGCTGTCGAAGAGCGTGGAGGAAGGTCAGACTGTTGCCGCCTCGTTCAACACCCCTGAGTTGTTCAACATAGCCCAAGACCTGACTGACATGCGCGTGATTGCCGACATCGACGAAGCCGACATTGGTGGCGTCAAGGAGGGTCAGCGCGTGACGTTCACCGTCGACGCCTTCCCCGACGACAAGTTCGAGGGACAGGTGACGCAGGTGCGCCAGGAGGCTACCACCACCAGCAATGTGGTAACCTACGAGGTTGTCATCTCAGCCCCCAACAAGGACCTGAAGCTGAAGCCCGGACTGACGGCCAATGTCACCATCTATACGTTGGAGAAGAACGATGTGCTGGCTGTTCCCGCCAAGGCACTGCGCTTTACGCCCAACGAGGCACTGCTGAAGGACGGACAACAGATAGAAGATCTGGAAGTACCCATGAAGGTATGGACGCTGGAGGGTAACACTTTCAAGGCCCACAAGGTAGAGATTGGTACCACCAACGGCATGCTGACCGAGATTATCAGTGGCATCAGCGAGGGCACCGACGTCCTCGTAGACTTCAAGATTAGCGGTGGCGAAATGGAGCAGGCCGGCCAGCAGGCACAGAACCCCTTCATGCCTCGCCCACGTAACAACAGGAATCAGCAAGGCGGACAACAGCAGAAGAAGTAAAAAGTCTGATGTAAGATGTAAGAAGTATGGATGACAATAAAAAAGTAGTTATTGAACTGCAGAACGTAAAGCGGTACTTCCAGGTGGGTTCTGAGACGGTGAAGGCGTTGAGAGGCGTCTCGTTCAAGATCTACGAGGGCGAGTTCGTCACCATCCAGGGAACATCAGGCTCTGGTAAGTCTACGCTGCTGAACCAGTTGGGCTGTCTGGACACACCCACCAGCGGCGAGTACTTCCTGGACGGCATCTCGGTGCGTACCATGTCGAAGACCCAGCGTGCCCACCTGAGGAACCAGAAGATAGGCTTCGTGTTCCAGAACTACAATCTGCTGGCGAAGACCACCGCCGTAGAAAACGTGGAGCTGCCGTTGATGTACAACTCGAAGTACAATGCCCAGCAACGCCGCGAGGCTGCCATCAAAGCCCTGCAGGCCGTAGGTCTGGGCGACCGCTTGGAGCATAAGTCGAACCAGATGTCTGGCGGACAGATGCAACGTGTAGCCATTGCTCGCGCGCTGGTCAACGAGCCTGCCGTGCTGCTGGCCGACGAGGCTACCGGTAACCTGGACACGCGCACATCGTTCGAAATGCTGGTCTTGTTCCAGGAGCTTTACAAGCAAGGGCACACCATTATCTTTGTGACCCACAACCCTGAGATTGCCGAATACAGCAGTCGCAACATCAACCTGCGCGACGGCAAGATTCGTGAGGACACCATCAACGAAAATATCAAGTCAGCAGCAGAGGCCCTCGCCAAGTTGCCAGCACCTGTGGACGATTGATGTAAGAAGTAAGATGTAAGAAGTAAGACAATATGAATTTACTGAACCTATTTAAGATAAGCATCAGGGCCGTAGCCAACAATAAGATGAGGTCATTCCTCTCCATGTTGGGTATCATCATCGGTGTGGCTGCCGTTATCATCATGATGTCAATCGGTCAGGGCTCGAAGGAGAGCATCCGCGCCGAGCTGTCCACCATGGGTACCAACCTGTTGACCATCCGTCCGGGTGCCGACATGCGTGGTGGTGTGCGCCAAGACCCGTCGGCCATGCAGACGCTGAAGATAGCTGACTACGAACGCATCATGCGCGAGAAGAAGTTCGTCAGCAAGGTGTCTCCTGAAGTTACCGCTAGCGGTCAGGCTATCTATGGCAACAACAATACCACCACCTCGATGTATGGTGAGTCGACGGAGTATCTCGATATCAAGCAATGGAGCGTGGAGGAAGGCGACTGCTTCACTGAAGAAGACATTAAGAAAGCCGCGAAGGTGTGCGTCATTGGTGCCACCGTCGTCAAGGAGCTGTTCAACGGTCACGACCCCATTGGCAAGACTATCCGCTTCAAGAGCATCCCCATGCGCGTCATTGGTGTGCTGAAGTCGAAGGGCTACAACTCGTGGGGCATGGACCAGGACAACGTCGTCATAGCGCCCTACACCACCGTGATGAAGCGTATTGCCGCCCAGACCTATTTCTCCAGCATTGTCTGTTCGGCACTCACCGAAGAGCTGAGCGATGCTGCCATTGAGGAACTGACACAGATGCTGCGCGACAACCACAAGTTGAAGGGCGAGGCCGTTGACGACTTCACCATCCGTTCGCAGGCAGAAATGATGGAAACCATGTCCAGCACGATGGATACCGTAACCATTATTCTCGTCGTTGCTGCCGCCTTCTCGTTGCTCGTGGCCGGTATCGGCATTATGAACATCATGCTGGTAAGCGTCACCGAGCGTACCAAGGAGATTGGTCTGCGCATGGCCGTAGGAGCCACAGGCCCCGTTATCTCGCTACAGTTTCTGATAGAGTCGGTACTCATCAGCGTCACAGGTGGTCTGCTGGGTGTCCTCGTGGGCGTTGCCGCCAGCACTGCCGTAGCATCCTTCGGTATGCCGTCGAGCGTACCAGCATGGTCTATCTATGTCTCTTTCCTCGTGTGCGTCTGCATTGGCGTACTCTTTGGATATATCCCTGCCCAAAAGGCAGCCAACATGGACCCGATAGAAGCTATCCGTCATGAGTAAGGAAAAGTATAATTTCCAGTTCTCCATCAACAAGCATGTGGCTGGTGCTTGCCATATGACGCTATGGGCGTATATGTTCCTGTCGCCCATGACGTTCTGGAGAGGAACGGGTATTACCCTACCCCACTATCTGATGCTCTCCATGCAGCCACTGCTGCTGATGATTGTGTTCTACACGAATTACCTGTACCTGGCACCAAAGTACTTCGTATCAGGCAAGCACCGCTATGACCTGCTCATCAATATCGTGCTCATCTCGTCACTGGGAACATTCCTGCACTACTGGATGGACTGGGCCAACGATATCTTCATGCCACGCATGCACCGCGACACCGACACGCTAGGAACGTTCACGTATATTCTGCGCGACAGTCTGAACCTGGCAGTCTTTGCAGCAGGTGCTACGGCACTGGCACTGGCACGCCGCTGGGTAACTGCCGACCAGAGGCTGAAAGAGTTGGAGGCCGCCCGTGCACAAGCTGAGCTGCGTAACCTGCGCAACCAGATTAACCCCCACTTTCTGCTGAACACACTGAACAACATCTATGCGCTGACAGCCTTCGACACCGCCAAGGCACAAGAGGCCATTCAGGAGTTGTCGAAGATGATGCGCCACATCTTGTATGACTACCAGAAACCCATGATTCCACTCAAGGAAGAGACAGAGTTCCTGGAAAACTACGTCAAACTGATGCGCATCCGACTGCCCGAGTCCGTAGAGGTTCTCTTCAACGCCCAACAGTCTGCAGGCAGCATAGAGGTGGCCCCAATGATTCTCATCTCGCTGATAGAGAATGCTTTCAAGCACGGCATTAGCCCTACTGAGAAGTCGTTTATACATATCAACATCAGTACCGATGGACACCAACTGGTCTGTGCCATAGAGAACTCGAACAACCCCAAGACCTCTTCCGACCATAGCGGTCACGGCATTGGACTACAACAGGTCCAGCGCCGCCTGGAACTCGCCTACCCCAACCGCTACACTTGGGAGCAAGGCACCAAAGATGATAACAAAACATATTATTCAATAATTACCATTCAATTATGATTATCAACTGCGCCATTATCGACGACGAGCCTTTAGCAGCAGGTCTGCTGAAGAGCTACGCAGAGAAGACACCGTTTCTGAACCTTGTCGGCACCTACGGAAGTGCCGTAGAAGCCATGAAGGAGATACGCAACAATCCGGTAGATCTATTGTACCTCGACATACAGATGCCCGAACTCTCAGGCATTGAGTTTGCAAAAATACTGCCCAAAGACACGAAAGTGATTTTCACCACCGCCTTCCAGCAGTATGCCATCGAAGGCTACAAAGTGTCGGCCTTGGACTACCTGATGAAGCCCGTCAGCTATGAGGACTTTCTGAAGGCTTCCAATAAGGCGTTGGAGTGGTTCTGCATCACCCAGAAGCAACAAACTTATGCTACCGATCGCTTCATGTATGTGAAGAGTGACTACAAACTGGTACGTGTATCGTTGGATGACATCCTTTATATTGAGGGACTAAAAGACTACATTCGCATCTACCTGCAGGACGGTACGAAGATTATGAGTCTGATGAACATGAAAAAACTGGAGGACTACCTGCCACGTCCGGAGTTCCTGCGTACCCACCGTTCATACATCGTCCATATGTCGAAGGCAGAGGCTATTGAGCGTTTCCGCATCGTCTTCGGAGATCAGTATCTGCCCATCTCTGACAGTTACAAGGAGGACGTACAACAGTATTTCGACTCACACACCCTATCGTGATAGCGGCCTGACAGACTAACGAACAACGAATAATGATGAGTGAATTATGAACAACGATATCCTACTGAAGAACGTGGACCTTCTCTCCCGTCATACGGAGCCAGAGGTACGCATGATGCCGAAGACAATAGCCCCATTGCCATCGGTAGAAAAGGTGAAACAGATTGTGACGCTGGTGAAGAATATTATCTTCCCCGACTATTTCAACAAGCGACAGCCCGACGAGACCATCCGCTCGTACAACATCGGTGTACACATGCAAGAACTGCAGCGCCTACTCCAGAAGGAAATTGCCCACGGACTGCAATTCTGTGAAGATTGTGACTGCATCAAGACCAAAGAGCAGGTCTATCAGGAAGCCGAGCGACTGACACTGGCATTCATCGACACTTTGCCTGAGCTGAAACGTGTGCTCTACACAGATATTCAGGCAATGTTTGACAACGACCCAGCCGCTCCCAACTATGGCGAGGTTATCTTCTGCTATCCTGTAGTCAACGCCATGACCCACTACCGCATCGCCCACCGTCTGCATGAGTTGAAGGTGCCCGTCATTCCACGTATCATCACGGAACAGGCACACTCGAAGACGGGTATCGACATCCACCCGGGTGCTACCATCGGTGAGTATTTTGCCATTGACCACGGAACAGGTGTTGTTATCGGTGAAACCAGCATCATCGGCAACCACGTCACACTCTACCAAGGTGTCACGCTGGGTGCCAAGAGTTTCAAGTACGATGCCGATGGTAATATGCTCAACGTGCCTCGTCACCCGATTATCGAGGACCATGTGACCATCTACTCCAACGCCTCAGTGCTGGGACGTATCACCATTGGCCACCACTCTACCATTGGTGGTAATATCTGGCTGACACACGATGTTCCTCCCTACTCTCGCATCCTGCAGTCGAAGGCTGTTGATGCATCATACGAAGGAGGACTGGGAATCTAAATCCTGTAATTAAAAGCATAAAAAAAGAGGGTTAAGCCCTCTTTTTTCTATCTGTATGAGTTAGTAATTATTGCTTAGCAAAACAACCTGTGCCAGTAGCGTGGTATTCGCCGTCGCCAGTTCCGCGAGTGGTACCGCGTGTCATCCAGTAGTTCCAGTTGAACATATTATCGTAGCTGAGCGTAAAGTGGGTACGGGTATCGCAGTAGCCATCGTCCATATTTCCGCTGAAGTGGTAGTCGTCCAACATGTAGTCGTAGATGATAACGTCGGTGTAGTCGCGGTCGTAGTACTGGATGCGGATGTTACCATGGGCAACCTCCCACTTGAAATCACAATACCAATAGTCTGACGGACGACGGGCATCGTAGTCAACTTCGTAGCCCCAGCCACCATAAGCATTCTCACGCTCGAAATAGAAAGCGGTGCGATAAGAATCACCTGTCAAGCCCCAACGGTCGTAATAGTAGTTATCTATATATCCAGTCCAGGTACCTTCGAGGGTGCGTGCCTCCATGCGATCTTCATAGTCAGCGTCACAGCTGGTCATCGTCATCATGGTTACCATTGCCATTGCGAGAAAAGTATAAATCTTTTTCATAACCGTATATTTTAAGAGTTCGACATTTTTGTTTTCTGTACTGCAAAGATAGAGACTTTCCACGAGCCTCGCAAGGTGGAATTCCTAATAGTCGGTAGGGAAATACCTAAAATGATGTAGGAGAACAGGTATCTCCGTCACTGATTATCACGATTGAACTGATTCTTACTGATCTTTCTTCTTGCCGAAATCTGGGTCAAAATCCAAGAACCAAGCAACAAGGAAAGTTACGATACATGTTGCCATTACAATGACAAAGAACGTCTGGTAACCAACGGCATCTTTAATCCATCCAGACACCATTCCTGGAATCATCAATCCCAAATAGCTGATGCCCGTACAGATAGCATAATGCGAGGTTTTGAACTCACCTTGACTATAATAGAGCATATATAACGTAAGTACAGTAAAGCCAAGTCCATAGCCGAACTGCTCAATGAAGAGACAAGTGCTGACAAGAGTCAGGCCCATTACGGAAGAAACAGTAGGCATGGTAAAGGCCAAATAGATGTAAACGACATCGGGCAAAGTAATAGCACATACTAACGGCCACAGCCATCGTTTCAAACCGTCACGACTTACTAATATACCACCCAAAATACCACCAAGCGTAAGCCCGATGAGTCCGACAGTTCCGTATGACAAGCCATATTCTGTAGGAGCCATACCCAATCCCCCCTCAGAGTTTGGGCGCATTAAGAAAGTCTTAGTCATTGTATTTAGCAGAGCCTCTGGGAATCTGTAGAACAGCAAAAAGATAATGGCAATGGCTGTTGTGCGGAGAGGAAACTTATTGAAGAATGTCAGCAATGTGTGCTTTAATCCTACCCACACTTCTGAGACGCTGCTACTACCATTGCTATCCTCAGCGGGTTTGGGTAATATATAACTATGAAATAGCCATAGAGCAATAAATAGTGCTGCAAGTCCATAGAATACTAAACTCCATACAAAAGCTGTTTGATTTCTAAAGAACACAGTAAGAACACCGGGTATAGCCACCAATACTCCATTTCCAAAAATAACAGCTAGACGATAGAACGTATTGCGGATACCAACAAAATAGGTCTGAGTATGTTCATCCAGTTCTATCATATAAAAGCCATCCGCCGAGATATCGTGTGTTGCACTAGCAAAGGCCATGATGAAAAAACAGCACATTGACATTTGAAACCACACTGGGGTTGTAAGCGTAAAGGCCACGCCTGCTAATGCTGCGCCGATTAGGATCTGCATGGTAAGTATCCACCAACGCTTTGTACGCAACAAATCAATGAACGGACTCCATAATGGTTTGATAATCCATGGAAGGTTTAACCATCCTGTATAAAGAGCCAACTCTGTATCGGTCAGTCCCATTTGCATATACATAACTGCCGCAACACCAGTAACAAGTACATTTGGAAGCCCTTCTGCGAAATAAAGTGTGGGAACCCATGCCCAAGGATTACTTTTATTCATATTTATCAGTAAAAATCTGTTTTATCTTGTATAATCTATGACTACTAATATATCTTCTTGACTTCTGCGTTACGGTAATAGTGCAACAGGATTTGCTCATAGGTATAGCCCTGCTGGCCCATCACAGCGGCACCGATCTGGCAGAGGCCAACACCGTGGCCCCAGCCCTTACCATGTAGGCGGAAACCGTTAGCGGTCTTCTCCACGTCGAAGGCAGAACTGTAGAGATGGCTCTCGCTGAGTGCACGACGAATCTCCAACTCCTTACCGATGGTGAAGGTCTTCTTCGTACCCACAATCTTCAGTTTCCAGATGCGTCCACTCTTGCCTCGCTCCAAGGGAATGAGGTCGGTGATGGTGCCGAAGTCGTCCTTCAACTTTTCATTGATGAGATTAGAAATCTCATCCACACTGTATTCTACCGTCCAGCGGTAGAAGTCGTTGGTTTCCTGGTCGTAGTCGTTGAGCACCTGTGAAAGGATTTCCTTGTCATTGGTATTACAGAACGGGTCTTCCACGCTGACTAGATAAGGTTTGGGCGTATCCTCCCAACAATACTGGTACTCCTCAGTGACGCCACCACAACACTTCGAGAAGCGGGCATCGCATATCTCATCCTCGTAACAGAGAATCTGTCCACGCGTAGCCTTCAGCGCCTGTTCGACAGCTTTGCTGGTCTGCTTGGTAATGCCCTGATAGCGCTGGCAATGGTCGTCAGCACAGACATCAAAGATAGTGTGGTCTTCACGATCATACCAGCGAATGAGCTCGTCGTCCTTTTTAATAAAGGAGAAGAAACCATCGCGCTTCTCACCGCTCTCCTCTCTACGTTGCATCTGTGCCAAGAGCCACGAACGACTAATCACAGCATGCGCTTTCAGCAACTCGACACCAGCCGTAGCCTTCATCTCGCTACTAATGACAGAGGCGAGGTAGGACTCTACCGGCAATTCATTGATAGCCACAATCTTATCACTCTCCACCACTAGGCGCAGCGTCCCAGAGAATACCTGCGTCTCTTTGCGTTCCCAATGGAAGTTCACACCTATGGTCACGTCGAACAACGAGAACGACGACTGCGGTGACTGCGGAGAGAAAGTCAACTCACGATACTGGTTGCCATTCCACAGGATACCTCCCTCAGAGAATTCCACCATTTGGTCGCCCTCAATGGTCTCACCCTTAGCCACATAGGCACCATTGAGTGCAAAATGGATCTTCTCGCCACTCACGATACCAACAGTAACGGTAGGTTCTACCTTAGAGGTAAACAATGGTGACGAAGCCATGGCGCTCTTCTTCTGCAGATGCTCTACCACACGTTGAACCTGATCGGGCGTCAGCGATATTTCCTGATAGATAGCTACCATCTGTTCTGCCGTAAGCTTCTGGAAGTCTTCTTCACGTGGCGTAATAATCAGGCCACCCATGTCCACCGCTCCTGGTGAAATGATATACTGAGCATCCCCCTCAGCAGTATAGCAGTCGGGACGATGCTTTCTGCGAGGCAGCACCACGCTAAGCAACTGATCGCCTGTACTCCACATGATAATGTTCATCATGGGTTCCGGACGCCCTGACAGCAAAGGAAGTTTCAGTGTATCGTAGAGCCGACGGAACAGACGTTCTGCAGCTTGTGTATTATTGGTTTTGATGACAAAAGCGGCTGAAGGATAGTCAACAACCTGCCAGATACCATTGTCGTCGTCAGTCTTGATAACCTCCGACAGGTTACGGCTCAAGCGCTGCCACGAGGTCTGCAAAGGCAGCAAACCCGTCGAGACAGCCTGCAGATGAGCATGATCGGGAGCAGAAGCTCCACACTGAGGACCATTATATAACAAGGTAAGATCTGGGTTACGCTGGGCCAGTCGCACCATCTCGTCGTACATAGGAAGAATGCGTTGTGGCTGGTGCTTCAGCGTGGGCAACGTGAGGTGGACGGGCATGATGGGGAACGGATTGACCAGCAACTCGTACTTACCATCAATGACGCGGTGCATCTGCTCTGCCGGACGGTTCTTGGCACAGAGAAAGCAGGGACGCTCGGCTATCGACTTAGCATCAATCTTGGCTCCTGTCGAAGCAATACGTGCAGGGTTCCACTGGACAGTCATCGTCAGCGTGTCAGACACCAGCTCACGAGTCTGCACACCTTCCAGGTCGCGATAGCGCTGGCGCACATCGCTCCATACCTGCAACTGACGATTGAAGAAACGCATCAGAGGCGATTCACTCAAGACATCGTTAGCGCCCTGGTTCATCTGCTGACGAGCATGCAGCTCCATCGTGCGCAAACGGTCTTTATACAGGTTGTTGGCGTTGACCTTCTCTACAGACAGGGCAGCATCGCTATTGCCACCCCAACGACGACAGAGGTACAGTTCATTGAAGATGCGACCAATGCGGTAACGACGCGAGAACATCAATCCCAAAGCATAGTCTTCACCATACGAGGTATTGGGAAATCCTACCTGTCGCAGCAATGGTGTAAAGAAGGCACGTGGAGCACCTAATCCATTGATACGCAGAGCATTGTTTGGACCATTCTCGTCCGTCCACTCTTTATGGTCGATAAGTCCTGGGGGCAAGGTATTCAGGTCAAAGTCGCACATGCGGTACGAACCTATCACCATCGCAGCCTTTTGTGCATAGAATGCATCGACAACAGTCTGAAGTGTCTTGGGCGATGAATACAGATCGTCGCTATCCAACTGTACGGCAAAACGTCCGCAGAAAGCGCTCTGTATGGCCTCGTTCCAGCAGCCGCCAATACCAAGGTCAGTACGCTCAGGTACAATCACGTAGAGCTTATTGTCATATTGCGACAACAAATCAGATAGAATCTCTGAGGTGCCATCGGTAGAGTGATTGTCCACAACGATGACATTATATTTGAACGACGCCTTCTGCGACAGGGCACTCTCTACGGCATCCTTGATGGTCTTCTCTCTGTTAAAAACGGGAATGACAACAGACGCCTCGACATCGAAGTCTTGCTCAGCGAAGTCCACATCACGGCACAACGAAGTGTCGACCAATGCGTTTACCTTGCGAAGATGGTCAGTACAAGCCTGCTCCATCTCTATCTGTACCTCGCGATTACGGGGATTCACATAGTCAAACTGCTTCTCGCCAGAGGCACGCAGGTCGCGTTCTTCCTCAGTATAGAGGTATTCGTTCAGATGGAACAGACTACCCTCACGACTTAGGAACAGACGCAGGTCGTACATACCAGCATACTGATACTCACGCTCATGGTCTGAGGCAGCATACTGCTGTAAGAGATTTGTACGCACCAACCAGACACTACCGAAGTCGAAATCGTCACGCAAGGCACCCTGCTGATAGTCAATGACGGGATGCTGTTTTCTGACACCTTGCTCCATCGTGTAATGATCACTATAGAGCATAGCCGCCTCCGTATCGCCAGCCACCAGCATCATGCGTTCGAGAGCCGATTCCCCTAGCTGAAGCGCAAAAGGTTTCAAACACAGCAACACATAAGAGGCGACAGCATGTTCTGCCAATAAGGCCACAAAAGCGCTACTCGTCAGATCCTTTGTTACCAGCAGCGTACAGTCTTGCGGAGCCTTTGTCTGTGCAGCCAGTTCTTCGTTGACTAATAGGAAGATATGCCTGACCACCCTGCTACGGCGCAACTGCTCTACGGCAGGCATCACGTCGTCCAAAGACTGGCAGGCTATGAAGCAATCTGTTTTCTGTTTCATGAATTTTGCTTTGTTTTATTGTGTAATAATGTGCAAAGATACAAAATAATTAGGAATTAAGAATTACGAATTATGAATTATTATGCCATAACTGCAAAATTTTCACTCATCACTCTTCACTTTTCACCTAAATTTATTACCTTTGCACCCATGAATCCACAAAAGAAAAGACTTTTGGGACTTACTCCGACGGAACTGAAGGCTCTTGTCGGCAGTTTGGGTATGCCTGCTTTCACCGCAAAGCAGGTGGCACAGTGGTTGTACGAGAAACATGTGAAGAGCATCGACGAGATGACTAATCTGTCGAAGCGCAATCGCGAATTGTTGAGTGCCGAATACGAAGTTGGCGCTATGGAGCCCATCGACTGTCAGCGCAGTAAGGACGGCACCATCAAGTATCTCTTCCCAGTACTCACCTCTACCCCATCACCCCTCCCTTCTCTTTTTGTCGAGACGGTCTTCATTCCCGACCACGACCGTGCTACGCTGTGCGTCTCGTGTCAGGTGGGCTGCAAGATGAACTGCCTGTTCTGTCAGACGGGTAAACAGGGATGGCAAGGCAACCTCACGGCAGCTGACATTCTCAACCAGATATACGCACTCCCTGAGGTCGACCAACTCACCAATATCGTCTTCATGGGACAGGGCGAGCCGATGGACAACCTCGACGCCGTACTACGTATCACAGAGATAATGACAGCCGACTGGGGCTGGCAATGGAGTCCGAAGCGCATCACTGTCAGCAGTGTAGGCGTTCGCAACAAACTGAAGCGGTTCCTTGACGAGAGTCCCTGCCACGTAGCCATCTCCATGCACTCGCCGCTCCACGAACAGCGTCTGCAGCTGATGCCTGCCGAAAAAGCGATGCCACTGGAGGAGACGATAGCCCTGCTCAAGCAGTATGACTTCACCCACCAGCGCCGTTGCTCGTTTGAGTACATCTGCTTTGGCGGCCTCAACGACACCCCACTCTATGGTCGCGAGATTGTACGTCTGCTAGAAGGTCTGGAGTGTCGCGTCAACCTTATCCGTTTTCACGAGATACCCAATGTCGACCTGCCCGCCTCTGACGAGAAGCGCATGGAGGCCCTTCGCGACTATCTCACCGCTCACGGCATCACGACGACCATCCGCGCCTCACGTGGTCAGGACATCTTCGCCGCCTGCGGCCTGCTTTCAACAGCCCATCAGTCCCAACAATCCCATTAACCCCATTAGCCCCATCAATATAACAACAATATGGAACAAGAACAGAAAATTCGCGTAGCTATCACGCAAGGAGATACCAACGGTGTCGGTTACGAGGTGATACTGAAGGTCTTTCAAGACCCAGCCATTCTCGAACTTTGCACACCCATCATCTATGGTTCACCCAAGATTGCGACCTACCACAAGAAAACGCTCAATCTGGAGACGAACTTCACAATCATCAACAAAGCCGATGACGCTCGTGACGGACGCGTCAATCTGCTGAATTGTCACGATGACGAGACAAAGGTAGAAATGGGGCAGCCCTCCGCAGAAGCCGGACAGGCCGCTTTCCGTGCATTGGACCGCGCCATGACCGACTATCGCAACGGCCTCTATGACGTACTGGTGACAGCACCCATCAACAAGGCCACCATCCAGAGTCCGGGCTTCCATTTCCCAGGACACACAGAGTATATCGAGACTAGTCTGGGCGACGGCAAGAAGGCACTGATGATTCTGATGAACGAGACCCTTCGTGTGGCACTCGTCACCACCCATCTGCCCATCAAGGACATTGCCAAAGCCATTAGCAAGGAGGCCATTATCGAGAAAGCCACCATCTTCCACCAGTCACTGCGTCGCGACTTCCGCATCTCGTGTCCACGCATTGCTGTGTTGTCACTGAACCCACATGCTGGCGACAATGGTCTGCTGGGCGCTGAAGAGAAAGATATCATCAAGCCTGCCATCGACCAGTTGGCAGAGAGCGGCATCCAGGCCTTTGGACCTTATGCTGCTGACGGATTTTTCGGTTCAGGCAGCTACAACTACTTCGATGGTGTGTTAGCTATGTACCACGACCAGGGACTGGCACCCTTCAAGACCATCGCTCTGGACAACGGTGTCAACTATACAGCAGGGCTGCCCATCGTGCGCACTTCGCCCGACCACGGCACAGCCTACGATATTGCCGGACAGGGCAAGGCCGACGAGAACTCGTTGCGTCAGGCCATCTATACAGCTATCGACATTTGGCGCAATCGTCAGAACTACGACGAACCGCTGAAGAACCCGCTGCCCAAGTTGTTCCACGAGAAGCGCGAGGACGGCAACAGGGCTCGTTTTGCACAGCCTCGTTCTAAGGACCTGTTCAAAAAAGAGAAGTCTGAAACGCCTGAAACGGAGCAAGAAAGTTAAATTTCTGCCAAAGTGTGCCATTATGTCAGAAATTCTTTGTACCTTTGCGGCCAAATTGGCTAAAAACGGCTGAATGAAAACAACAGAGTTACAGAGCATCAAACAGCGCTACAACATCGTGGGCAACTGCGAAGCATTGAATCGCGCCCTCGACGTCGCCTTACAGGTGGCGCCGACCGATCTTAGTGTGCTCATCGTTGGTGAGAGTGGTGTGGGTAAGGAGATCATCCCTCGCGTCATTCACGACAACTCCCCACGTCGCCGCGAGAAATACTTCGCCATCAACTGCGGTTCTATCCCTGAAGGCACCATCGACTCAGAGCTCTTTGGTCACGTCAAGGGTTCCTTTACTGGGGCCATCAACGACTCGCTGGGCTATTTCGGAGTAGCCAACAAGGGTACGCTGTTCCTCGACGAGGTTGGCGAACTGCCTATGGCCACCCAGGCTCGTCTGTTGCGTGTGCTGGAGAATGGCGAGTACATCCCCGTGGGAGGTACGGAAATTCGCAAGACAGACGTACGCATCGTGGCTGCCACCAATGTCAACATCCAACAAGCCATCAGCGAAGGCCGTTTCCGTGAAGACCTCTACTATCGTTTGAACCAGGTACCCGTACAGATGCCCCCACTTCGTGAGCGTGGCGAGGACATCGTCCTGCTGTTCCGTCTCTTTGCCATGCAGATGGCTGAGAAGTATCGTATGGACAAGATTGTGCTGACTGACGATGCCAAGCAGTTGCTGATGCGCTATAAGTGGCCAGGCAATGTGCGCCAGTTGAAGAACATCACCGAACAGATTTCCATCCTCAGCACTGAGCGACAGATCACACCAGAGATTCTGTCACGCTTCATCCCGCAGGACCAGGAGACCACACAGTTGGCCACCATCCATAGCGAGGGTGAACACTCGTTTGAGAACGAGCGCGAGATACTCTATAAGATTCTCTTCGAGCTACGCAGCAATGTCAACGACATGCGTCGCGAGATGAGCACCCTGAAGAAACAGATGGAGGACGTACAGGTTGCCAAGCCTACGCCAGCGGCTCCACTGCCAACAACCCAACTGGCACCAGTGAGCAGTAATCTCTCACCTCTCACCTCTCACCTCTCACCCCTAGAGGATGCCGAGGCTGAAGAGTATGTAGAGCCGGAGCTGGAGAGTCTGAACCTCAGCGACCTTGGTCGTCAGATGCTGGAGAAGGCACTGGAGCGTAATGGTGGCAATCGCAAGAAGGCAGCCCAGGAACTGGGCATCAGCGACCGCACCCTATATCGTAGACTAAAACAATATGGACTGGAGAAGTAAGATACTGACAACGACATGTCTGGCAGCCCTCATGCTGCTGACGGCCTGTTCCGTGAGCTACAAGTTCAACGGAGCCAGCATCGATTACAGCAAGACCAAGACCATCCAGATAGCTGAATTCCCTATCCGCTCCAACTATGTATGGGGACCTATGGGGCCTCTGTTCAACAACGAGTTGAGAGACCATTTCATGGCCCACACCCGTCTGACACAGGTTAAGCGTAACGGCGACCTGAAGATAGAGGGTGAAATCACGCAATACCAGCAGCGCAACAAGTCGGTAAGTGCTGAGGGCTATTCTGCACAGACAGAGCTCTCCATGACTGTCAACGTGCGCTTCACCAATAATGCCAACCATTCGGAAGACTTTGAGCGCACCTTTACGGCTAACCAAAGCTACGAGACCACCCGCTCGCTCAACGAAGTACAGGAAGAGTTGGTTACTCAGATGTGTAAGGACATCTGCGATCAGATATTCAATGCAACAGTGGCGAACTGGTGATAGGCGCTACGCTAGTGAAAAGTGAATAGTTAAAAGTGAAAAGTGATATGGAACTAACGGAACTCATCAACCACCCAGAGCGACTCGACCGCGACACGCTGTACGAGCTACGCTCCATGTTGGCGCTGAATCCGTATTTCCAGACGGCGCGACTGCTCATGCTGCAGAACCTCTATCTGCTCCACGATGCCGCCTTCGACGAGGAACTGCGCCGTGCCGCCTTCTACATCACCGACCGCAAGGCCATCTTCAACATGGTCGAGGCTGCCCACTACCAGCTGCGCCAGAAACCGAAGGCTAACAGCCAGAAGCCAAAGGCCAACAGCCAGTCCAGCCGCACCATCGACCTCATCGACAACTTCCTCGAATCAATACCCGAAGACGAGGAACCAAAGGACAAGAAGCGTCGCCCCACACCTGCCGATGCTGCCATCGACTACGTGGCCTATCTGCTGGAGACAGAGGGCGATGTCACTACAGACAGCGCCCCACAGCTGAAAGGGCACGACCTCATCGACAACTTCCTGCAACAGGAACAGGGACGCATCACACTCGACCTGCCACAGGACGACTTCGACGACAGTCTGCAAGACAGCAATGCTGACGACAGCGACGAGGAGTACTTCACCGAGACACTGGCACGCATCTATATCAAGCAGGGGCGCTACCAGAAAGCCCTAGACATCATCACTCGTCTCAGCACGAAGTATCCGCACAAGAACGCCTACTTTGCCGACCAGATACGTTTCCTCGAGAAACTCATTATAAACAACAAGAATAAAACAACGAAAAAATAACAACAATCAAAACATTAAAAAATTATGTACACATTATTTGTAATTCTTATCGTACTTGCAGCCGTACTCATGATTGGTATCGTGCTGATTCAAGAGTCTAAGGGTGGCGGTCTGTCATCCAGTTTCGCTGGCTACAACCAGGTAGCAGGTGTTCGTAAGACCACCGACTTCATCGAGAAGGCTACATGGGCACTTGCTGCCAGCATGGTTGCCATCAGCATCATCTGCGCATGGGTTGCTCCCTCTGCTACCACTGACAGCTCAGTGATGGAGAACATCGAGAACCCCGTCACCAATCCTAACAATCTGCCCGGCTTTGGTGCCAGCCAGACCAAGGACGCTGCCGCACCTGCTGCAGAGGCTCCTGCTAATAAGGCTGCCGAAGCACCCGCTGCAGAGGCTCCCGCAGCACCTGCACAGCCTGCAAATTAAAGATTTTCGGAAAAAAGTACGGGAATTATTTGGCCAATCCAAATTTTTCCCGTACCTTTGCACCCGCAAAACCAACATGGTGCCCGTAGTTCAGTTGGTTAGAGCGTCAGATTGTGGTTCTGAATGTCGACGGTTCGAGTCCGTCCGGGCACCCTCTCCAAATTCCTGTTAGTCAATGACTTACAGGAGTTTTTTTTGCTTTTAGCGAAGGGGGGGGGGGTAAGTTAAATTTAGCCAAATTACTGCTAAATTTCTGTTAATTTTGCAAAAATCGCCGCAAAATCGCCGCAAAGTTTTCTTACGAAATGCATCTTTCATACCAAGAAGATTGTAATCTTTCAGTTTGCAGAAACGAAGCAAAATCACATTCTATCGTCGAAAAGTGTGATTTTTTACACATGTTTCTTCGATAGAACGTGATAGAGAGATTTCAAGAATCTGGTCAGAAATATTTACTTGACGGTAATCCAAACGGACTCTTCCCTTTTCAGGAACATGTTCCTGTGTTCCACAACGTTCAGATTCCATACGTACACCAGCATCAGAACGTCTTGCACGAACACAATGAGAATATCAGCATCCACATGCAGATATTCAAGATTTAAATAGTTATCAGAATTAGACTTTTAATGACTCTTGTTTCCGCTTCCGTCCCAATGGGGATGGACGTGGAAATGATGTCATTGGCATAAAAAGAAGCCCGACCTGCAAATGCAAGCCAGGCTTTGATTTGTGTTTTGAGTCAGCATGTTATGAGACCTCAATGGCCTTGGTGACTTTCTCCTTTGGCTCGGTCTTCGGCATGGTGATGGTCAAGATGCCGTCCTCTACCTTGGCAGAAATCTGGTCTTTCACCACATCGTCTGGCAGCACGTAGTTCTGCTCGTAGTTAGAGTAGCTGAACTCACGGCGCAGATAGTGATGGTGCTTGTCCTCTTGCTTGTGTTCCTGTTTGTTCTCAATGGCGATGGTGAGGTTGCCCTCGTCGTTGATGGCTACGCGGCAATATTCTTTCTTGATGCCTGGAGCTGCAAGTTCCATCGTGTAGGCCTTCTCACTCTCCTTGACATTGACTGCGGGTGCTGTACTGTTGGCACGAGGCATAA
>Ga0310697_10000557_pt1 | contig 49166 bp, 39 predicted proteins | sample 172DNAGHGlowgp2_FD_203883 | JGI IMG/M metagenome (GOLD analysis project Ga0310697, IMG submission 203883) | Sheep rumen microbial communities from Palmerston North, Manawatu-Wanganui, New Zealand - 1728 DNA GHGlow gp2 (v2) (version 2) | ecosystem: Host-associated > Mammals > Digestive system >...
GTCGATGTGCTGACGCCACGTTACGATGTGATTGCTCGTTTTCAGGGAGGTCCGAATGCCGGCCACACGCTGGAGTTCGAGGGACAGAAGTACGTGCTCCGCTCCATCCCCTCGGGAATCTTTCAGGGCGGCAAGGTGAATATTATCGGTAACGGCGTGGTGCTGGCTCCCGACCTGTTCATGGAGGAGGCCAAGGCCCTCGAGGCCAGCGGACATGAGTTGCGTAACCGTCTGCACATCTCGAAGAAGGCACACCTCATCATGCCGACACACCGTGTGCTCGATGCTGCCTACGAGGCACAGAAGGGCAAGAACAAGGTGGGCACGACGGGTAAGGGCATCGGTCCGACCTACACCGACAAGGTGAGCCGCAACGGTCTTCGCGTGGGTGACATCCTCGAGAATTTCCCCGAGAAGTATGCCGCTGCCAAGGCACGTCATGAGGCTATCCTGAAGTCTCTGAACTTCGAGTACGACATTACCGAGGTCGAGAAGAAATGGCTGGAGGGCATCGAGTACCTGCGCCAGTTCCCCATCGTCGATTCCGAACACGAAATCAACAACATCCTCCGCAGCGGCAAGAGCGTGCTGTGCGAAGGTGCTCAGGGTACGATGCTCGACGTCGATTTCGGCAGCTATCCCTTTGTGACCTCCTCGAACACCATCTGCGCAGGCGCCTGCACCGGTCTGGGCATCGGTCCTAACAAGATAGGCGACGTCTATGGCATCATGAAGGCCTACTGCACCCGTGTCGGTGCCGGTCCGTTCCCAACGGAGCTGTTCGACGAGACGGGCAAGAAGATTCGTGACCTTGGCCATGAGTACGGAGCCGTGACAGGTCGTGAGCGCCGTTGTGGCTGGATAGACCTTGTGGCCTTGAAATATGCTATCATGGTGAACGGCGTGACGAAGCTCATCATGATGAAGAGCGACGTGCTCGACGGCTTCGACACCATCAAGGCTTGCGTGGCCTACAAGCAGAACGGTCAGCAGATTGACTATTTCCCCTATAACATTGAGGACGGCATAGAGCCGGTCTATGAGACGCTGCCCGGCTGGCAGACCGACATGACCAAGTTCACCAGCGAAGACCAGTTCCCTGAGGCTTTCAAGAACTACATCCAGTTCTTGGAGAAGCAGCTGGAAACGCCCATTTGCATTATTTCTATTGGTCCAGACCGCGAACAGACGATTGTGAGACGATAAAGATTAAACATTAAAGATTAAACATTAAATTTCAGAAGATTAAGCATTAAATATTGAACATTATGAAGACTGACAACCAGATTGTCTTAGATTCCAAGTCTTTTGCCATACGTATTATCAAACTATATAATTATCTTACAAAAGAAAAAAGGGAGTTTGTGATGTCAAATCAGGTATTACGTAGTGGTACAAGTATAGGAGCAAATATTAGCGAAAGCGTATTTGCACAAAGTCGTATGGATTTTGTCAGCAAAATGAGTATTGCATTAAAAGAAGCCAGTGAAACTAGATATTGGTTGGAGTTGTTGTCTGCGACTGAATATATTTCAGAAAAGGAATATGAGTCAATTGTTGATGATGTAAACAAGATTATTGGAACATTGGTTAATATTGTAAACTCAACGAAGAATAATAATGTTTAATGTTTAATGTTTAATGTTTAATGTAATTATGAAACCAAGTATTCCCAAAGGAACCCGCGACTTCGGCCCCATAGAGATGGCCAAGCGCAACTATATCTTCGATACCATCAAGCAGGTGTATGCCCTCTATGGCTTCCAGCAGATAGAGACACCCGCTATGGAGACACTCCAGACGCTGATGGGCAAGTATGGCGAGGAGGGTGACAAACTGCTGTTCAAGGTGCTGAACTCAGGCGACTGTCTGGCAAAGGTCAGCGACGAGGAACTGGCAGAGCGTAACCCGCTACACCTCGCATCAAAGATGTGCGAGAAGGGTCTGCGCTACGACCTGACGGTGCCCTTCGCCCGCTACGTGGTGATGCACCGCGAGGAGCTGCAGCTGCCGTTCAAGCGCTACCAGATTCAGCCCGTGTGGCGTGCCGACCGTCCGCAGAAGGGACGCTACCGTGAGTTCTACCAGTGTGATGCCGATATCGTAGGCTCTGACTCGCTGCTCAACGAGGTGGAGCTGATGCAGATTATCGACACGGTGTTCACTCGCTTCGGCATCCGTGTGCAGATTAAAATCAACAACCGCAAGATACTCTCCGGCATTGCCGAGGTCATCGGTGCTGCCGACAAGATTGTAGATATCACCGTCGCCATCGACAAGCTCGACAAGATAGGCATTGACAACGTCAACGCCGAGTTGCGCGAGGACGGGCTGACAGAGGAACAGATAGAGAAACTTCAGCCCATCATCCTGCTCGAAGGCACTAACGAGGATAAACTTAACACCATCGCCGACGTGCTGAAGGACAGCGAGACAGGTCTGAAGGGTGTGGAGGAGCTGCGCTATATTCTTAGTGTTCTTGGTGGTAATCATAATTCTCCATTCTCCATTCTCCATTCTCAATTAGAATTCGACTTGACGCTTGCACGCGGACTCAACTACTACACGGGTGCCATCTTCGAGGTGAAGGCGCTCGACGTGCAGATAGGCAGCATCACCGGTGGCGGCCGCTACGACAACCTGACGGGCATCTTCGGTCTGCCGGGACTGTCGGGCGTGGGTATCTCGTTCGGTGCCGACCGCATCTACGACGTGCTCAACCAACTGGACCTCTACCCAAAGGAAAGCGTCAACGGTACGCAGTTGCTCTTCATCAACTTCGGTGAGCAGGAGGCGGCCTACTGCCTGCCTTATATATATAAGGTACGCGAGAAAGGCATCCGTGCAGAGATTTATCCTGACGCTGCGAAGATGAAGAAGCAAATGTCGTATGCCAATGCCAAACACATTCCGTTCGTCGCCCTGGCTGGTGAGAACGAGATGGCAGCGGGCAAGCTGACCTTGAAGAATATGGATACCGGTGAACAGCAGATGCTCACCATCGACGAATTAATCAATAAAGTGGCTGTCTCATGACAGTCACTTTATTTCTTTAAACTTTTCCACCCGTTTATTTGGTTTTTCGCTCGGATTTTACTACCTTTGCAAATGAGCTACTATCAGCCTTTTGCAGATAGTAAAAAACGAAAAAGGGATTAACACGTTCGTGCTCGATATCACGCACGCCCGTGCTCAATAACGTGCACGGGCGTGCTTTTTATTGAGCACGCCCGCGGAGTTCTAGTTTCCCCGTATCAAACTCCCTGCTTCCCTGGCAGAATCTACCTCGTACCCCGGCAGTTTCTCCCTGATTGTTCGGCATACGTTTACACTTTTATGCCCCGCGGTGTGAACTTTTGCCCACCGCGGTACCAACTTTTGTTCGCCACAGTACCAACTTCATCGGCATTTCTTGATACCACGGCGCACGAAAGTTCACATTATCTTCAATGAAAGTCGATACCATCTCATACAAAAGTCGATGCCACTACAAGGTTTTCTGACTTGCCTCTGTGGCTACGAGCTAAAACTTTTGAATCGTAAAAATCCATAGAAAAATTTGGAGATATGTTTTCTTATTCGTATCTTTGCAGCGTAATGTGAAAGGATATAGCATATGAAACTGACAAAGGAAGAAGCATTGAAGCGTTTTAAGAACGCACTGAATCGCAAGAAGGCTTGGGAAGAAAAGTTCGAAGCTAAATATGCTGACGTAACAAATCTATATGCAACAGCATAAGTTATATGAACGATCTTTCCTTAGACTATATCAACAAGAAATCGCCATATCTGGTCAAACGAGCAGACGATGGCGATTATGTTTTTCAGACAGCCAAGGGTGTTATCTATGGTATTGGTTTTATAGAGAATGAGCCGCTTGGAGGATGCGAGACTTATCAGTTGTCAATCAGTAACCAGAATAAAGTACATGCTTCATACGACCCTGATGTTAAAAATGCCACTCTGGTCATAGTCGATGAGTTCTTTCGTGAAAACTTAGATGGTCTGCTTTATATGTGTGACACCAGTGACAGTCGTGAGGCGGTACGCAATCGGTTATTCTTGCGATGGTTTGAAGAGACTGCTGAACCAGAACGATTTACGATTAAGACTGCGAGTGCAGTAATAGAAGGTCAGGGTATATATGCTGCAATCATTGTCGAAAACAGGAACCCGTTATCGCAGGCTATTATTGATGACTTTGAGCTAACAGCAAAGATGCTGACAGAGGATAAATAGTCATAGCACAAAAATATCAGATAAACACGCCCCCCAATCAATTAACGCCTAATTCACGATCATTACACGTTTGAAACCAACATCAAAAGCCTCGAAAGGCACTAATGTTTATATTCGTTTAATTAGAGTTTTTCGATGTTTAAAAAAAGTTTCATCAGTCCGACCAGTCCCATCAGTGTCCAATACCCTCAACAGTATCAGTGGCTTCTTACGAGGGCGATGTTGAGTTTATCGCGCTTTTGTTGTGAGTTTTGCATGCTTTTTAGGTGAATTATCAAGCAAAACTCGTATAAAAAGCGTGACAAACTCGATACAAAGTCTAAGCAAACTCGATACCAAGGTGTGCCTACGGCGTAACACGAATGGGCGCAAATCAAACGTAAATGTCTCGTAAATATTAACGTGCCTTTAGAGCATTCGATGTTAAAACAAATCAGTGTTATCAGTCCTATCTGTCCCATCAGCATTCTAATACGCTTATCAGCGGCTCCTCGCGAGGCTTTCGAATTGTTAATTAAACAGTATTCTGTCGGTGTGATTTAATCTATTGGTGTAAAAATTCCTCTCAAAAATACTTCGCAAAACATTTGGTAAATTCATTTATCTTTTGTATATTTGTCCCGAGTTTCCAAGTGCTGCCATGTGTGGTAGTGCGTTATGAAGGAACTCAACATAGCAGATAAGCCCTTCAAGGTGAGTCTGCAACGAGAGCGTTTGACGCATGTTTGTCCCTGTTCTGAAACGTGGAAAATTTCAAGATGATGGATAATATGCAATTGCGTTCGCGTCTTTTGGTGTATTATTTTCCCCTATTTAGGTTAATTATACCCAAGGGCGTGGACTATTGTATCATTATATCATCAAAGGTAATTTCCACGACCTCAGGACAGATAATGAGCATTTTGTCCACGCATTTTCCGTATGTATAATTATCAATAACTAAAACTATTTAAGCTTATGAAACGTAAAATATTGTTTTTTGTGGTGTCGCTACTGCTCCCGTTAGCAGCGTGTGCAGATGATTATTTTGAATTCTGGAAGGGAAACGATGGAATAAGGTATAGATGCTATTACAAGGGCCCCAAGAAAGGAATCGCGTATGTTTGTTCTTTTGACCGGGATTATGAAGAAATAATAGTTCCAACGCAAATATACGCATATAATGATTATGAATTTGAAACTCCCATGTATGAAAATACTTATGAAGTCCACCTACTAAGCGCGTATACGTATAGTGGAGATGCAAATGGGCGAAATATCAAAAAACTGACATTGCCATCAAAATTTAAACGTATTCCACAATACTTTTGTTCTGGGATGATTAATCTTGAAGAATTTAAATGTGGGGAAATAACATTTATAGGTTCTGGTGCATTTAGGAATTGTGTGTCACTTAAAACATTTAATATACCAAATAGTGTAGATACAATTTGTAGTATTGCATTTGAAAACTGTGTTAATCTAAAGAGCATTAATCTTACCGAGTATTTATCTGGAGGCCAATTTTATAGAATAAATGTAATTCCTAATAGTGTCAAATTTATAGGAGGTGGAGCATTTCGGAATTGCCAAAGTTTGAAAGCGATAAGGCTGTCAAATAACCTAACAAGTATAGAAAGCAGTTTGTTTGCCAATTGTCCATATTTGGAGAAGGTCGAGTTTCAGCATGTAGACTCTATAGGAGAAAGAGCCTTTGAAGGATGTGTCAATTTACCCTCAATTACAATTCCAAATGGATGCAAGTCTATTGGAGTGGCAGCATTTTGTTTCTGTACCAACCTAGAAGAGTTAACTATTCCCAATAGTGTTACATATATTGGCGATTATGCATTTCAATATTGCGTTGGTTTCAAAAACATAAATGTGAGTTGGAATAACCCTATTACTACGAGTCGCAACATATTTGAAAATTCAGGTACATGGTGGTGGACTACGCCAAAAACATATAGTAACATGTATTACTATGGTTGGCCTAAGGAGTTAATAGACTCTGTATCCACAGTAATCGGCCAATATGAAAGGGATCATATATATAACAGCGCACAACTAAACATTTTAGGTGCTAGTCACTTGCCATACAAAGAGACGGCGCCTTGGAGTGAGTTCCAATGCTTATATGACGAGGTGGATGTTCCTGTAGAAACAATATTGTTGAATACAAACTCATGTACGATATGGGATAATAACAGTTATCGATTAACTGCAACCGTGTTACCAAGCAATGCAACTCGTCAAAATGTCACGTGGAGTAGTAGTAATACCAATGTTGCGACAGTTACTGCTGCTGGTCAAGTGCTTGCCAAGAACAGAGGTAAAGCCACTATTACATGTACGGCAGCAGATGGTAGTGGAGTTACAGCCACATGTGAAGTAATAGTTAATTCGTCAGCAGATGCTGTTACAATAAGGGCTCAAAATTATGGACGATATTATGGCAGTTCAAATCCAAATTTCACTTATTATACTGTTGAAGGTACAATTAATTCTGGCGAACCAACACTTACTTGTTCTGCGGATAAAACATCGCCAGTTGGCACATACGATATTGTCATAAAGCGAGGGACAATAAGTAACGACTCTGTAAAATGTGTAAACGGAACTCTGACAGTAATGAAAGCATCATTAACTATATCTGTAGGTGATTACACTAAGGTAGAAGGTGAAGAAAATCCAATATTCACACCTATCTTCAATGGATTCAAGAATGGTGAAAACAATAGTGTTTTAATCAAACAACCAACAATTAGTTGTAGCGCGACAAAAGACAGCCCGGCTGGAACTTATATTATAACAGTGAGCGGTGCAGAAGCGGATAACTATAATACTACGTATAAATCTGGAACACTGACTATTATCTCTAAATCTTCCCTTGAAATTAATGAAACCAACTTCCCTGATGCTGTTTTCCGTGAATATGTAAGTGGTTCTACGATTGACAAGGACCAGAATGGCAAGCTGAGTGACGAAGAGATAAGTGCAGTGAAAACAATTGATGTCAACAACTTGGAAATTTCAGACTTGTCTGGTATAGAGTTCTTCACTGCATTGACTACGTTGAATTGCCGATTCACCAAGATTACGTCCATTGACCTGTCACGAAATACGGCTTTGAAGAACTTGGATTGCCGTAACAACACACTGACAGCACTTAACGTTGCAAATAATACTGCATTGACCGCCCTAAGGTGTAGCAGGAACAAGATTACGTCACTTGACGTGTCGAAGAATACGGAACTGACAGTACTTCGCTGTAATTATAACCAACTTACTGCACTGGATGTGTCGCAGAACACCAAGTTGGAGCAATTGGACTGCTTCGGTAACAAGATAGGCAAGACAGCAATGGGCAACCTCATTGCCAGTCTGCCGAATGTCACCAGCGGCAAACTGTATGTGATAGACACCACATGGAGTGCTGAAGAGAACGTATGCACTACTGAACAGGTGGCTACTGCAAAAGCTAAAGGTTGGACTGTCTATGACAACAACAGCACTAATCCTATTGAGTATGCAGGCAGTAGCGAAGAAGAAATTATAACCTTTGCTGATGCTAATGTAAAGGCTATTTGCGTAGCCAACTGGGATACAAATGGCGACGGAGAACTGTCGAAAGCTGAGGCAGCAGCAGTTACGGATCTCGGTGAAGTATTTTTTAAAAACCATAAAATCACCACGTTCAACGAATTACAGTATTTCACAGGATTAACGAGCATCGGTGATAATGCGTTCACTTTATGCGATTGCTTGACCTCTGTGACTATCCCCCATAGCGTGACGAGCATCGGTGATAATGTGTTCTTTTATTGCATTGCTCTGACCTCCATTGTTGTGGAAAACGGGAATACTGTATATGATTCACGAAACAACTGCAACGCAATCATAAAGACATCTACTAATACTTTGATAGTGGGTTGTAAGAACACCATCATCCCTAACAGCGTGACGATTATCGCTAATGATGCGTTCCAATATTGTATTGGTATGGCCTCCATCACCATCCCCAACAGTGTGACGAGCATCGGTGATAATGCGTTCTATGGTTGCACTGGTCTGACCTCTATCAACATTCCCAACAGCGTGACGAGCATCGGTAGTTCTGCGTTTTCAAACTGCAGTAGCTTGACCTCCATTGTTGTAGGAAGCGGGAATACAGTGTATGATTCACGAAACAACTGCAATGCAATCATAAAGACATCTACTAATACTTTGATAGTGGGTTGTAAGAACACCATCATTCCTAACAGCGTAACCAGCATCGGTAGTTCTGCGTTCTCAGGATGTAGTGGTCTGACCTCAGTGACAATTCCCAACAGCGTAACCAGCATCGGTAGTTCTGCGTTCTCAGGATGTAGTGGTCTGACCTCAGTGACAATTCCCAACAGCGTGACAAGCATAGGTTATGGAACGTTCTCTGGTTGCTCAGGCCTGACCTCCGTCACCATCCCCAACAGCGTGACGAGCATCGGTATTTATGCGTTCCAATATTGCTCTGCCCTGACCTCTGTCACCATTCCCAACAGCGTGACGAGCATCGGTAGTCATGCGTTCTACTACTGCTCTGCTCTGACCTCCATCATATCAGAAATCCAAGATCCATTTATAATCGCTGTGACTGTATTTTCTGGAACCTCTGAAAATGCAGTTTTAATGGTTCCTGCAGGCACGAAGTCGAAGTATGAGGCAACGAACTTTTGGAATAAGTTTACGAACATTGTGGAGATGGACCTTACGCCTGTTGATGACGGTGAGACGGTTGACTTCGGCAATGATATTGATGATGATACGAACCTGAATGGTAATGTAGTGGGTGACGTCTTATACAACATCAGCAGCGATGGTGGAGGCTACAGCGATGTTGAAGGCTGTATCGTGGTGACTAAACCAACGGCTGATACCGCAATTGATGGTCAGGACATCTTTGGCGAGGATTTCAAGGACAATTATAATGGTATCGTCTTCAAGGTTCCTGCAGGCAAGGGTTCTGTTAAAGTTGAGGCACAGACCACAGGTAGCATGATGCTGAAGGTGAAGATTGGAAATAACGACCCAGTAGAGATGGCATTGCAAGGTAAGCTGAAAGTTACATTCCCCTACAACGTGACGGAAGCCACCTATGTATATATCTATGGCGGTTCCGGTTCATCCAATGCTCCAGGTATGCTGGGCGCTCCTTCTGCAACAGGCGGCGAGCTGAAACTCTACGGCATTGAAGTGGATGCTGATGCGACGGGAATCAGCCTCACCCCTGACCCCTCTCCAAAGGGCGAGGGGAAATGGTACTCACTCGATGGTCAGTTGCTGCAAGGCAAGCCCACGCAGAAGGGTGTGTATATCGTGAATGGCCGCAAGGTCGTGATGAAGTGAGAGAAGAACCGAGCTTGCTCGAGTTCTTCCGAGCGGAAACGAGCTCGAGCTGAAAGCTCAAGGTCGTGATGAAGTAAATTAACGTCCATTCGCGGCTCATTAATGGGCATTATACGTTAAAAACAATAACAAACAAAGGGCAGGCTGCGTACTTGTAACCTGCCCTTATTTTATCCTTTTACAAAAAAAAAAGAAGATTTCTATCGTAAAAGGGTTGTAGGATTCAAGAATTAATCGTATCTTTGTCACGAATTAAAAACGAACTACTATGAAACGAATTATTTTGGCAACACTGACGCTGCTGCTCTTGACCGCGATGACGGCTGACAGACCTGTGACGATTTTCATTATCGGTGACTCTACTGCCGCCAAGAAAGACTTGTCAACAGGATCACCGGAGCGAGGGTGGGGCATGGCTCTGCAACAGTATTTCGACGAGACGGCGGTTGTGGTGGATAACCACGCCGTGAACGGCCGTTCGAGCAAGAGCTTCATCGACGAGGGACGATGGGACAAGGTGCTGGCACTGATGAAACCCGGCGACTATGTCATCATTCAGTTCGGCCACAACGACGAGAAGGACCAGCCGGAACGGCATACCGACCCGGGCTCGACGTTCGACTATAACCTGGCGAAGTACATCCGTGAGACGCGTGAGCACGGTGGCATTCCCGTGGTGATGAATGCTGTGGTGCGCCGTAACTTCTTCCATAAGGTGCCTGAGAATGCTGACGACGAAGCGCTGCGCAATACGACGTTCAAGGATGGCGTGCGTGTGGCGGAAGGTGATACGCTGGCTGACACCCACGGGCTGTATGCAGTGGCTCCGAGGGACGTTGCACGCAGGATGAACGCGCACTTCATTGATGCGAACAGGATTACGCATGACCTGGAGCAGGGACTTGGGCGTGAGGCTTCGAAGAAGCTGCACATGTGGTACAGACCAGGCGAGCATCCGGCATTGCCCGAAGGCCGTCAGGACAATACGCACTATAATGAGTATGGTGCGAAGGTAGTGGCCGGGCTACTGGCCGATGCGCTCTGTGAGGAGGTGCCCCTGCTGAAGAGATACAGGAAACAGGAAACATTAAACATTAAACATTAAACACATTAAATATTAAACATTAAACATTAAACATTAAACATTAATGGGAAGGTTCAAGCAAACGAGTTTCGGCTGCCTGGGCGTGTCGGGCGTGCTGATGGGGCTGGCGGGCCTCGTCATGTTGCTCTTGAGCGTCGGTGGCATGTTCTACTCGGAGGATGCGCTTGACAAGAAACGGGCGGAATACTCGGAGTATTCGATGGAGCTGGAGGAGTACGAGGATGACAGCGTGAAGCAGGCACACTACCAGGAGATTCTGGACCAGATGGACCGGGCGTACGCAAATGGTGACTCGTTGCTGGCCGGCGAACTGGAGGACAGCCTCAGGGTGTATGGACCGCCAGAACGACGTGGCGCCATCGGCTTCAATATTGCAGCCGCCTTCCTGATGATTCCTGCAGCGGCAGGCGTTGTGCTGATGGTCCTGGGACTGGTTATTGCTGTGGTGTTCTACTACTTGTGGGAACGAGAGCGGAATAATGGGAAAAACGGTAAAAAGGAAAAAACGTAAAAAAGGTTAATCGGTAGAAAATTCTTTAAACTTTAATTCCTAAACTCTAAACTTTATACTATCTTTGCAACCAAGATTATTATTTTAAAACTAAACAAATACAAAATCCTATGAAGAAAAAGTTTATCTGCGCCGTTTGTGGATATATCTACGAAGGCGATGCTGCTCCCGAGAAGTGCCCCATCTGTAAGGCTCCTGCCTCAAAGTTCTCAGAACTGAAGGACGATGCCGACATGACCTACGCTACCGTCCACAAGATTGGCGACGGCAAGCCCGAGGGTGTGTCACAGGAGATGATTGACGACCTGCGCAACCACTTCAACGGCGAGTGCGGCGAGGTGGGTATGTATCTGGCCATGTCGCGTCAGGCTGACCGTGAGGGCTATCCTGAGATTGCCGAGGCTTTCAAGCGCTACGCTTTTGAGGAGGCTGAGCATGCAGCCAAGTTTGCCGAGTTGCTGGGCGAGTGCGTATGGGACACGAAGACCAATCTGGAGAAGCGTGCTGCCGCCGAGGCTGGTGCCTGTGAGGACAAGTTCCGCATTGCCAAGAATGCCAAGGCTGCCGGCTTTGACGCTATCCACGATACCGTTCACGAGATGGCGAAGGACGAGGCACGTCATGGTGCTGGTTTTGCCGGGCTGCTGAAGCGCTACTTTGGAAAGTAAAAAGGTAAAAAAGTAAAAAGGTAAAATAAATCAGCGAAAAATCCGTTTTGTCTATGTATGATGAAACGGATTTTTTATTTCTTAGCAACAATATTACTGTGTGTGGCATGTAGCGACGACGAGCAGTTCTCGACCAGCCGCAGCGACGTGCTGACACTGCCGGAGGATACCCTCCGCATGGATACCGTCTTCAGCGGACAGGCATCATCAACTTATAGTTTCTGGATTCGTAACCGTAACTCGAAGGCGTTGCGCGTTAGTGACGTCCGGTTGGCTGACGGCTCCAAGGGATTCCGTGTGAATGTAGATGGCGAGTACCTGCATCCGAGCATCAGCGGACTGGAGATTCTGGGTAAGGACAGCGCCCTCGTAGTTGTGGAGCTGACGGCACCTGAGGCAGGACAGCTGGCTCCGAAAGCCCTTGACGAGAAGCTGCTGCTGACGCTTGAGAGTGGTGTCGAGCAGCAGGTCTGTTTACGTGCGTGGACGTGGGATGCCGAGCGTTGGGACGACAAGACGGTAACCACCGATGAGGAAGTGCAGGGAACAAAGCCCATACTGGTATTCGGTAATCTGACCATCGCTCCTGAGGCTACGCTACGCTTGCGCGGGGCGACGCTTTACTTCCACGCAGGCTCTCACGTTGACGTCGGGGGAGTGCTGGAGGCAGAAGAGACGACGTTTCGCGGCGACCGTCTGGACGATATGTTCTCCTACTTGCCATACGACCACATCAGCGGTCAGTGGGACGGCATCGTCGTTCGCGAGAATGGCCGTCTGCAGCTGACAGCCTGCGACGTTCACGGAGCTAACGAGGCGATACTGGCAGAAGCAAGCTCGGACATCACCTTGACTCACAGTTCCATCCATAATACAGCAGGCGTCGGCATCCGTGCGGTTCAATGTATCATAGCGCTGGACCATTGCCTGCTGTCGAATGCAGAGGGTAACCTGCTTGCGACGGGTGGCAGTCAGCTCACGATGAGCCATTGCATCCTGGCGCAGTATTATCCGTTTGCCATGCGTGACGTCGCACTCAGTTTAGGCGATGGCACGAGGGCACAAATAGAGAAAATGGTGATTGCCGGCTATGAGGAAGAGCTGATTAAAGTTGCCGACAACGTGGAGAAACCGGCAGAAGAGCAGTACTTCGTGGCCAAGAAGGAAGACTTCGTCTTGATAGACGAGGAAAACCTGGTGTATGACTTCCAGCTGAAGCCCGACAGCGAGGCTGCCAAGTTTATATCAGACGACTTGCAGTAGAGATTTTTGAGGGCGTACCAGACCGTCAGGGGAATTTTGAGAGCGTGTAGGAGATTTGTGGAAAACTCAGAATTCCGTAAATGACAACGGCATGAGGTGTCGTATTCCTTCCATCCGATAGATGCAACGGCGACCATACAGCAGAATAATGACCTGCTGGCTGTGACGTGTCTCCGTCTCAATGATGACCTGCCGGCAGGTGCCGCAGGGTGAGACGGGTTCCTCTGTCAGTTCGTCGTCCGTTCCCCGGGCGGCAATCGCGAGAATCTTTACAGGGTTGTCCGGATATTGTGCACCGGCAGCAAAGAGGGCCGTTCGCTCCGCACAGAGTCCGGCAGGGAAGGCGGCATTCTCCTGGTTACAGCCAATGTACTCCTGTCCGTTATTTAGGATGACGCCTGCACCGACGTGGAAGTTGGAGTAGGGGGTATAGCTGCGACGTGTTCCCTCGATGGCCAGGTGTATGGCCTTCTGCTCTTCGGCTGTCAGCTCGCTGAGCTGGCATTCCTGTATTCTTGATTCAATGATTTGCTCTTTCATAGGATTCTTGTTGTTCTTGGTTTTCTGATTGCAAAAATACAAAAAATCTGCATAACCCATCTCCATTTAACGTTTTTTGTAGATTGCGGGAAATAAAAACGGGGAATAACCTGTGCAGGTCATTCCCCGTTGGGATATGTGATGAACAGGCAATTACTCGCCCTTCTCCATCTTAGCCTTCAGCTCAGCGAGTACGTCGAGGTCGCCCAGAGAGGTGCTTGCTGCAACGTTCTCAATCTTCGGAGCATCGTCCTTCTTGGCGGGACGGGCCTTCTTGGGAGCAGCAGCCTTCTTTTCCTCACGCTGTGCATCCTCGAAGGTGCGGCTGTGAGAGAGGATGATACGCTTGCTGTCCTTGTTGAACTCAATCACCTTGAAGGGCAGTTCCTCGCCGGCGGCAGCCTGTGTGCCGTCTTCCTTGACGAGGTGCTTCGGAGTAGCAAAGCCTTCTACGCCGTCCTCAAGAGCAACAACGGCACCCTTCTCGAGCAGTTCGGTAATCTTACCCTCGTGAACGGAACCAACGGTATATTTCTCCTCGAATACATCCCAAGGATTGTCCTCAAGCTGCTTGTGGCCGAGAGAGAGACGACGGTTCTCCTTGTCGATATCGAGTACGATGACGTCGATTTCTGCACCTACCTGAGTGAACTCTGAGGGGTGCTTAACCTTCTTGGTCCAAGAGAGGTCGCTGATGTGAATCAGACCGTCAACACCCTCTTCCAACTCAACGAATACGCCGAAGTTGGTGAAGTTGCGAACCTTAGCGGTGTGCTTGCTGCCAACAGGATACTTAACCTCGATAGCCTCCCATGGGTCTTCCTTCAGCTGCTTGATGCCGAGTGACATCTTGCGCTCGTCGCGGTCGAGGGTCAAGATGACGGCCTCTACCTCGTCGCCAACCTTCAGGAACTCCTGAGCTGAACGCAGGTGCTGGCTCCAGGACATCTCGCTAACGTGGATGAGACCCTCAACGCCAGGCTGTACCTCAACGAATGCACCGTAGTCGGCAATAACGACAACCTTACCCTTGATGTGGTCGCCAACCTTGAGGTTAGCATCCAGAGCCTCCCAAGGATGCGGGGTGAGCTGCTTCAGACCGAGAGCAATGCGCTTCTTCTCGTCGTCGAAGTCGAGGATAACGACATTGATCTTCTGGTCGAGTTCAACCACCTTGTGGGGATCGTCAACACGGCCCCAGCTGAGGTCTGTGATATGGATGAGTCCGTCAACACCGCCCAGGTCAACGAATACGCCGTAGCTGGTGATGTTCTTAACGGTACCCTCGAGAATCTGGCCTTTCTCCAGACGGCCGATGATTTCCTTCTTCTGTGCTTCGAGCTCAGCCTCGATGAGAGCCTTGTGCGAAACAACAACGTTGCGGAACTCCTGATTGATCTTGACAATCTTGAACTCCATGGTCTTGCCTACGAACTGGTCGTAGTCGCGTATGGGGTGAACGTCAATCTGGCTGCCGGGCAGGAATGCCTCGATGCCGAATACGTCAACAATCATACCACCCTTCGTGCGGCACTTGATGTAACCCTGTACAACTTCCTCGTTGTCAAGGGCAGCATTGACGCGATCCCAGCTCTTGCTGAGACGTGCCTTCTTGTGAGAGAGAATGAGCTGACCTTTCTTGTCCTCTGCGTTCTCTACATAAACCTCTACAACATCGCCGGCCTTCAGCTCGGGGTTGTAGCGGAATTCGCTTGCGGGGATGATACCATCGCTCTTGTAGCCGATGTTGACGACAACCTCTTTCTTGTCAACGCTGATGACCTTACCGTCAACGACCTGATGCTCGCTGACCTTGTTGAGGGTCTCGTCGTACGCCTTGTCAAGTTCTTCCTTGCTGACGTTTGCCACTGTGCCATTCTCGAACTCATCCCAGTTGAAGTCCTGTAATGGCTGGACGTTCTTTGTTAATTCTGACATAATACTTTAAAATGTTTAATAATTTAACAATGTTAGACTTTATGTTACTTAATAAAATCGTCGATGTTTCAATTTCGGGGTGCAAAGGTACATATAATATAGGAGACGACAAAGGGTTGGTGCTCCAAATAAAGATTATTTAACGATTGTGTGGTTCTCTCCGTCCGTCTTTTCCGCTTTGCTTAGCCAAGAAGTTCCACTAACTACCTCTAAATTCTTATAAAATCCTCTAAATTCCTCAAAAGTGGAGCCTGCAAAACTTATATTCCTTTATTTTTCTGTACCTTTGCAGCCATGATTCAAAAGGAACGTATTTTGGAGAAGCTTGGCATCACGCTGAATGCCATGCAGGAACGGGCTTATGAGACCATTTCCAAGGGTCGTGGCGACGTGGTCATCCTTTCGCCGACGGGTTCGGGCAAGACGCTGGCCTACCTTCTGCCGCTCATTGAGCAGTTGGATGCCTCGACTGATGCCGTACAGGCGTTGGTCGTTGTACCCGGTCGTGAACTGGCGTTACAGTCGGATACGGTATTGCGGCGCATGGGTTGTGGCCTGCGGTCACAGAGCTGTTATGGCGGTCGTGCGGCCATGGACGAGCACCGTGTGCTCCGTCAGGTACGGCCTCATGTCGTGTTTGGTACGCCGGGGCGTCTGAACGACCACCTCCAGAAGCAGAATATCTCGCCGTATGGTGTTCGCTGGCTCATCATCGATGAGTTTGACAAGTGTCTGGAAATGGGCTTCCAGGCTGAAATGGAACAGCTGGTGAAGAGTCTGCCAGGCGTGCAGCGCCGCCTGTTGCTCTCGGCAACCAATGCCGACGAGATACCGTCCTTTGTACGCATGCAGCAGACGGAATATGTCGATTTCTCGGACACCGAACAGCCTGCCGAAGAGCGTATCACCATGTATGCTGTCCATTCCCCTAAGAAGGACAAACTGGACACCTTGCGGCAGTTGTTGCTTAGTCTGGGTGACGGCCAGAGCATCGTATTCCTGAACTACCGCGACTCCGTAGAGCGCGTCAACGACTATTTGACGGCACAGGGCTTCGCCACCAGCTTTTTTCATGGCGGACTGGAGCAGAAGCAGCGTGAAGCTGCCCTTTACCGCTTCTCCAACGGTTCTGTCAACGTGCTGGTATCTACCGACTTGGCATCTCGGGGACTCGATATTCCCGATGTGGCACACATCATTCACTATCACCTGCCTGAAAGTGAGGAGGGCTATATCCACCGTGTGGGACGTACGGCACGTTGGGACAAAACGGGCAATGCCTACTTTATCCTGAATGCTGAGGAGCATATTCCGGAGTATGTTCTTGGTGGAGGGTTAAATACGGAAGGTGGAGGGAGAACGCACCCGGCACATGAGGTAATCACCTTTGCCCCTACACCCTCTGCTCTCCATCCAAGTCCTCCTCGAATGGCCACTATATATATTGGTAAGGGCAAGAAGGATAAAATCAGCCGGGGCGATATCATGGGCTTCCTCTGCAAGAAGGGTGGGCTGGCACCGCAGGAGGTAGGGCGCATTGACGTGAACGAGCGCTATGCGTATGCTGCTGTGAGCCGTGATTGTCTTCGTCATGTGCTTCGCCAAGTGCAGGGTGAGAAAATCAAGGGTCTGAAGACCATTGTCGAAGAGGTTCGCTGAGTCAGCACAAACGGACTGTTGTGTAAAAAAAGGCGCGCTATTTGTCATGCCGACTTGACATAATGATAGGAAAACGGGGCAAAAAGATTAATTTTTGTTCAAAAGTTTGGCTGAATCAAATAAAAAGTGTAACTTCGCGGCACTTTTTAAAAAGAGAAATTGAAGAGAAGAAAAATCGTTTAAATTATAATTTAAAAACAACATTCAAAAAACAATGAAGAAGTACAACTTTAACGCCGGTCCGTCGATGCTTCCTCGCGAGGTTATCGAGAAAACCGCTCAACAGTGTCTTGATTTCAATGGCTCCGGTCTCTCCCTGATGGAGATCAGCCACCGTGCAAAGGACTTCCAGCCCGTTGTTGACGAGGCTGTTGCTCTGGTGAAGGAATTGCTTTCTATTCCCGAAGGCTACTCCGTCATCTTCCTCGGTGGTGGTGCAAGCCTTGAGTTCTGCATGATTCCCTATAACTTCCTGATTAAGAAGGCTGCTTACCTGAACACGGGTGTTTGGGCAAAGAAGGCCATGAAGGAAGCCAAATTGTTCGGTGAGGTGGTAGAGGTGGCTTCTTCTGCTGATGCCAACTATACGTTCATCCCTAAGGACTGGAGCGTTCCTGCTGATGCTGACTATCTGCACATCACTACCAATAATACCATCTATGGTACTGAAATACGCAAGGACCTCGATGTTAACGTTCCCCTGATTGCCGACATGTCAAGTGACATCTTCAGCCGTCCTATCGATGTGAAGAAGTACGACGCCATCTATGCCGGTGCTCAGAAAAATCTGGCAATGGCCGGTGTGACCATCGTCATCGTGAAGGACGAGAAGCTGGGCAAGGCTCCCCGTGAGATTCCCACTATGCTCGACTACCGCACACATGTTGACAAGGGCTCTATGTTTAATACGCCTCCCGTTGTGCCCATCTACAGTGCTTTGGAAACCCTCCGCTGGATTAAGAAGAACGGCGGCGTAGAGGCAATGGATAAGCTGGCTCAGCAGCGTGCAGAGATTGTCTATGGCGAAATTGACCGTAACAAGCTGTTCCGTGGAACAGCCGAGGTTGCTGACCGTTCGTTGATGAACATCTGCTTTGTGATGGCCGACGAGTACAAGGAACTGGAGAAGGACTTCCTGGACTTCGCTACGTCGAAGGGCATGGTTGGCGTGAAGGGTCACCGTTCTGTAGGTGGTTTCCGTGCCAGCTGCTACAACGCACAGACCATCGAAGGTGTCAACGCTCTCGTGGCCTGCATGAAGGAATTCGAAGCACAGCACTAATTTTTGGGGGGTAAGAAAAATGAAAGTATTAGTTGCAACAGAAAAGCCTTTCGCAGCCGCTGCTGTCGAGGGCATCAAGAAGGAAGTAGAGGCAGCCGGCAACGAGCTTGTGCTGCTCGAGAAATATACGGAGAAGGCACAGCTGCTGGATGCAGTGAAGGATGCTGACGCACTCATCATTCGTTCGGACAAGGTAGATGCCGAGGTGCTCGACGCTGCCAAGCAGTTGAAGATTGTGGTTCGTGCCGGAGCAGGTTACGACAACATCGACCTTGCAGCTGCTACGGCCCACAATGTGGTAGCCGAGAATACTCCTGGTCAGAACGCTAATGCTGTGGCTGAACTGGTGTTCGGCCTGCTGGTAATGGCTGTTCGTGGTTTCTATAACGGAAAGAGTGGTAGTGAGTTGCTGGGTAAGAAGTTAGGCATTTTGGCTTTCGGAAATGTTGGCCGTAATGTTGCCCGTATTGCCAAGGGCTTCGGTATGGACGTTTATGCCTACGATGCTTTCTGCCCCGCTGAGGTCATTGAGAAGGCCGGAGTACATGCTGTAGCCAATCAGGACGCCCTGTTCGAAACCTGTGACGTCGTATCGCTCCACATTCCCGCAACGCCCGAGACCAAACAGAGCATCAACTATGCCTTGGTCGGCAAACTGAAAAAGGGTGGTGTGCTTGTCAATACAGCCCGCAAGGAGGTCATCAACGAGCCCGAACTCATCAAACTGATGCAGGAACGCGAGGACCTGAAGTTCGTTACCGACATCATGCCCGATGCCAATGACGAATTCCTGAAGTTCGAGGGCCGTTACTTCTCAACCCCGAAGAAGATGGGTGCCCAGACAGCCGAGGCCAATATCAATGCCGGCATTGCCGCTGCCAAGCAGATCAATGCTTTCTTCAAGGACGGTGACACGAAGTTCCAGGTGAACAAGTAACTTTCTGCATACAGAAAAAGAGCGAAGGCACGCTGTGTTCCTCTCGGTACACGTCTTTGTGTTTTCGCTCTTTTTGTTTTTTTGACATCTCCTTACCGGTCTTAGTAAGGGGAATAGTGGTTTTCACCTATTTAAATTTTCTTCCGTCCCACTTCAGTACCTTACGCTTAGTGGAACCGTCTTCATTCCATTGAATGTGGGTGATGTCCTTGCCGGTGCGCGGCAGTTCATAGATGCCGTTGTATTCTATTTCGAATCCTGGAGGTTCGCAGTCAACCATACGTTTGGTGGCGTTGCCGTAACGGTAGAAGAAGAAACCGCTTGTTTCGGTTAAGCATGGTCTGCCCTCTACGTAACTTGCCAGGTTGTTGAAGGCGATGAGTTTGTGTTTTCCGTCTGACTCGTTCCAGAAGCATACTTCCAATCTGAAAATATAGTCTTCGTTCTCTTCGCCAGTACATTCAAGAAGAATGTAGCCGTTTTTTGTGTCGATGGTAAGCGTCTCGCCATTCTTTTGTGGAAGGCCTTTTCTCTGGCGGTCCATAGCGTGTTCCAATGCTCTCCATGGGCGGTCTCCGGTCTCTTCCTCGTCTTCATAGTTTAAGGAAGGCAAAGCGGCCCATACAAAATCCGTGATGGTGGGTTTGGGACCTTTGCTGTTCACTTTAATTCCATTCTGTGCCATCAGTCCCATGGTGAGGCACGTAAAGATAATGGTCGATAATAGTCTTTTCATATTCTAATAATTTTTTGTTAAACACGAATGTTCCGGTTTTTATATGAATATCGGGTGCAAAGATACTATATTTCCTGATGAAACCATCACAAAATGATAAGAATATGCACACGATGGGCAATTCTGTCACACGTCTTCTTTTCCAGAGCGGTCAGACGACTTATTTGTAAAATTATAAAATAATTTTCGGAATTATAAAATAATTTCGTACCTTTGCAATCCTGTAACGTGATAATAAAAACTGAAAACTATGCAAAGTGACCCCAAAGAGTGCCTTTACTGCACTAACAACCAGACACTGCACGACCTGATGATTCCGATTGGCGAACTCTCCGTGTCGCGTGCTTTCCTGTTTAAGGAGCAGACCTACCGTGGCCGTTGCCTTGTGGCGTATAACGGACATGTGAACGACCTGAACGAGCTCTCCGACGAGGAGCGTAACGCCTTCATGGCTGATGTGGCGCGTGTGACCCGAGCCATGCAGAAGGCTTTCAACCCCGAGAAAATCAACTATGGCGCCTACAGTGACAAACTGTCGCACCTGCATTTCCATCTGGCACCGAAGTATGTCGGCGGACCCGACTATGGCGGCACGTTCCAGATGAACCCGCAGCAGGTGTACCTGACGGATGCTGAGTATCATGAAATGATTGAGAAAATAAAAAAAGAGTTATGATAGTAAAACCATTCAAAGGAATACGCCCACCAAAGGAGCTGGTGGAGCAAGTAGAGAGCCGTCCGTACGATGTGCTCGATAGTGAAGAGGCACGCGTCGAGGCCGGCGACAACGAGAAAAGCCTCTACCACATTATAAAACCCGAGATAGACTTCCCCGTGGGCACCAGCGAGTACGACCCCCGCGTCTATGAGAAGGCCGCCGAGAACTTCCAGAAGTTCCAGAATAAGGGCTGGCTGGTACAGGATGCTCGCGAACATTATTATATTTACGCTCAGACAATGAACGGGAAAACACAGTACGGGCTTGTGGTGTGTGCACATACCGACGACTACATGGAAGGTCGTATCAAAAAGCATGAGTTAACGCGTCGCGACAAGGAGGAGGACCGCATGAAGCACGTTCGCGTGAATAATGCCAATATAGAACCCGTATTCTTTGCCTATCCTGATAACCAGGTGCTCAACCAGCTCATCATGCGTTATGCAAAGACGGAGCCGGAGTACGACTTCGTTGCACCCATCGACGGCTTCCGCCACCAGTTCTGGGTGATTGACGACGATGCCGATACCCAGCTTATTACCCAGGAGTTTGGCAAGATGCCTAACTTCTACATAGCTGATGGTCACCATCGTTCAGCAGCTGCCGCACTTGTCGGAGCCGAGAAGCAGAAACAGAATCCCAACCATACGGGCAAAGAGGAGTACAACTTCTTCATGGCTGTATGCTTCCAGGCCTCACAATTGACTATCCTCGACTACAACCGTGTGGTGAAGGACCTGAACGGCCTCACCTCCGAGGAATTCCTCGCTGCCCTGCAGGTCAACTTTATTGTCGCCGACAAGGGTGCTGAAATATATAAACCGGCCTGCCAGCACGAGTTCTCGCTCTATCTGGACGGCCGCTGGTACAGCCTCAAGGCAAAGGAAGGCACCTTTGACCCTACTGACCCCATCGGCGTGCTTGACGTGGACATCAGCAGTCGCCTCATTCTCGACGAGATACTGAACATTGGCGACCTGCGTTCTTCGAAGCGTATTGACTTCGTGGGAGGTCTCCGCGGACTGGGCGAGTTGAAACGTCGCGTCGATTCCGGTGAGATGCGTGCAGCCCTAGCGCTTTATCCCGTTACCATGCAGCAAATCATGGATATTGCCGACAGTGGTAAGATTATGCCGCCTAAGGCTACATGGTTTGAGCCGAAACTCAGAAGCGGATTGGTGATTCATAAACTAGGATAGCCAAGTTGATCTTGGGATAGGCTGGAAAATCTTGGATATAGAGTAGTAATGACGGACGAGTACAAGACAATAGTAGCAACGAGCGAGGGGTACTACACCGAGAAGCGGAGTAAGTTCCTTGCTTTTGCCCACCACGTCGAAACCCACGACGAGGTGAAGGACATCATAGCCGGCTACCGAAAGAAATACTATGATGCGCGGCACGTATGCTATGCCTACATGCTCGGACCGCAACGAACGGACTTTCGTGCCAACGATGATGGCGAACCCTCCAGCACCGCCGGAAAACCTATTCTGGGACAAATCAACTCCAGCGAATTGACCGATGTGCTCATCGTCGTCGTGCGCTACTATGGTGGTGTTAATCTCGGTACTAGTGGGCTCATCGTGGCCTATCGTGAGGCTGCAGCCGATGCCATTGGCCATGCTGCCGTTGAGACACGCCAGGTGGAGGAGGAGATAGCCTACACGTTTGCTTATCCGCAGATGAATGACGTGATGCGTATTGTAAAGGAGATGCAGCCTCGTATTGTCAGTCAGACGTTTGACAATACCTGCGAGATACATCTGCGCATCAGGCAATCGGAGGCAGAAATGCTCCGCTCAAAGTTACAGAAGCTATTATAAAGATAATATAAGGCCCTATGACGGAACGACTGGAATTTACGGCTCAGGAGCGTGAGGAGACCTTCGCGCTCTACAATAAGGTCAAGGAACAACTGGGCGACTCGTTGCATGCTGACGATGAGGAGCGGATGATGAGCTACATCAGGCGCTACCTTGAACAGCCAGAGGTGCATCGTGATGTGTTCGGGCTGAACCCCATCGTTGAGAGTCTTCGTACAGCACAGATTGTGGTAGAGGAGATTGGGTTACGACGTGATGCCGTGCTGGCCATCATGCTGCGTCCGAGCGTAGAAGGTGGATTCACCACCATCGACCAAGTGTCGGCCGATTTCGGCGAGAGTGTGGGGCGCATCCTTCACGGATTACAACGCATACAGGAACTCTACAAGAAGAATCCCGTTGTAGAGAGTGAAAACTTCCGTAATCTCTTACTCTCGTTTGCTGAAGACATGAGGGTCATTCTCATTATGATAGCCGACCGCGTTAACCTGATGCGGCAGATACGTGACGCAGCTGATGACGAGGCACGACGGCGCGTTTCGGAAGAGGCGGCATACCTCTATGCGCCTCTGGCCCACAAACTGGGACTCTACCAGCTGAAGTCCGAGCTGGAGGATCTCTCGCTGAAGTATCTGGAGCATGACGCTTACTACCATATCAAGGAGAAACTGAATGCCACGAAGAAGAGTCGAGATGCCTATATAGAGAACTTCATTGGTCCCATACGCCAGAAATTGGAAGCCGCTGGACTTACATTCCACATGAAGGGACGTACCAAGTCGATACATTCCATCTGGCAAAAGATGAAGAAGCAGCATTGTGCTTTCGAGGGCGTCTATGATCTGTTTGCCATACGCATTATTATTGACTGTCCTGAAGAGAAAGAAAAGATGCAATGCTGGCAGGCATACTCCATTGTTACCGACATGTACCAGCCCAACCCCAAACGGTTGCGTGACTGGCTTTCGGTACCGAAGTCGAACGGCTATGAGAGCCTGCACATTACCGTACTGGGACCTGAGCAGAAATGGGTGGAAGTGCAGATACGTTCCGAGCGCATGGACCAGATAGCCGAGCGCGGTGTGGCTGCTCATTGGCGATACAAGGGCGTAAAGGCTGAATCGGGCATGGACGAATGGCTGAACGGCATCCGCTCGATGTTGGAAAACAGCACGGGCATGGAGGCGATGGACCAGTTCAAGATGGATCTCTACGAAGACGAGGTGTTCGTCTTTACACCCCGAGGTGACCTGCTTAAATTTCCCAAGGGGGCTACGGTACTGGATTTTGCCTACCACATCCATTCGAAGATTGGCAACCAATGCGTGGGAGCACGCATCAACAATAAAGTGGTTACCATTCGTCATGAGCTGCAGAGCGGTGACCAGGTGGAGGTAATGACGCAGACCAACCAGAAACCGAAGCAGGAGTGGGTGAACATTGTCAAGACCAGCAGGGCCAAGTCGAAAATACGATTGGCGCTCCGTGAGACGCAGCAGGCAGAGGGTATGTTTGCCAAGGAGGCATTGGAGCGTAAGTTCAAGAATCGCAAGATAGAGATAGAAGAGCCCGTCTTGATGCACCTTATGAGGCGACTGGGTTACAAGGAGGCCAGTGAATTCTACCGGAATATCGCCTCTGGGCAACTAGATTTGAACTACGTGGCCGACAGATACGTAGAAGAGAAACAACGCGAGGGTGCTGTGACTGGGGACAATCAAGCGCGTTCTGCGGCCGATTTCCAGTTTGACGCCACGCAGAACCAACAGCTGGCTGCCATCCATCAAGAGGACGTGCTTGTCATCGACCAGAACCTCAAGGGCATCGACTTCCAGCTTTCCAAGTGCTGTCATCCCATCTACGGTGATGCCGTCTTCGGCTTTGTGACAGCTGGTGGCGGCATCAAGATACACCGCATGGATTGTCCTAATGCACCGGAACTGAGAAAGCGCTTTGGCTATCGTATCGTGAAGGCAAAGTGGAGCGGGAAAGGATCGTCTATGTACTCCATCACCCTTCGTGTGGTGGGAAATGATGACATTGGCATCGTGAACAACCTAACCAGCATCATATCTAAGGACGAGCGACTTGTACTGCGAAGCATCAATATAGACTCACACGATGGGCTGTTCAGTGGAAATTTGGAGGTGATGCTTGATGATACATCACGCATGGAAACGCTGATGAAGAAACTGCGGACCGTCAAGGGCGTGAAACAGGTAACGAGAATATAAGCTAATAAAAGTCACAAAAATACAATTGTATGATGAAAAGAGTATTTGTATTATTACTGATGGCTGCGGGTATGGCATTTACCTGTCAGGCACAGACGCTGAGAAACAGTAACAACTCCTCGATTGGAAAGATTGAGCGCGACGGCACCATCCGTGACCGTAACAACTCTACAGTAGGCAAGATTGACAGCGACGGTACCGTGCGTAACCGTAACAACTCGTCCATCGGAAAGATTGAACGTGACGGCACTATCCGTGACGGCAGAAACTCATACCTGGGAAAAGTGGAGTCGGACGGTACAGTACGTGACCGCAGCAACTCCTATCTGGGAAAGGTAGAGCGTGACGGTACGGTACGTAACCGCAACAATTCGACCATCGGTAAGGCCGAAGGCGTGGACCCTCGCTATGCTGCGCTTTACTTCTTTTTTAGCATGCCATAATGACGACAAAAGAAATCCAAATTAGCGAATATAACTATGCGCTTCCTGATGAGCGTATTGCCAAGTTCCCACTTACCGAGCGCGACCACTCGAAACTGTTAGTCTATCAGGGACGAGGGACTACAGGGCAAGAGCCTTCCGTAGGGGAGGATATGTTCTACAACTTGCCCAACTACCTGCCGAAGGGTGCACTTATGGTGTTCAACAACACCAAGGTGATACAGGCGCGAATGCACTTCAGAAAAGATACAGGAGCTCTTATTGAGGTGTTCCTGCTCGAGCCTGCAGACCCCAGCGACTACGAGTTGATGTTCCAGACCGTCGGCCGTTGCAAGTGGTATTGTCTGGTGGGGAACCTGAAGAAGTGGAAAGAAGGGACGTTGACCATTGAACAAGGTCAGCTCACTGTCAAAGCCACACGTAAGGGAGAGCATGGCACCAGCCAGGTGGTGGAGTTTGAGTGGACAATGGCCGATGGGGCGTGTCCGCCGAGTTTCGCTGAGGTGATTGATGCCTTGGGCGAACTGCCTATTCCACCTTATCTGAACCGAGCAACACAGGAGAGCGACAAGACCACCTACCAGACGGTCTATTCCAAGATAAAAGGCAGCGTGGCAGCACCTACGGCAGGACTGCACTTTACCGAGCGTGTGCTGGCAGACCTCGATGCCCACGGGATTGAGCGTGAGGAATTGACGCTACACGTGGGAGCTGGAACGTTCAAACCCGTGAAGAGTGAACGCATAGCTGACCATCAAATGCATACGGAATACATCAGCGTGAGGCGTCATACGCTGGAGCGACTGATTGTCCATGATGCCAAGGCAATTGCCGTGGGAACTACCAGCGTACGGACTCTGGAGAGTCTCTATTATATGGGGAAAAAAGTTATCGGCAACCCCCATCTGAGGGAAGAAGAACTGCACGTCAGCCAATGGGAGCCCTATTATGACGAGCCGATTCCTGACAACCAACAGCCGACTGCTAAGGAATGCATTCAAGCGCTCCTTGACTGGATGAACACCCAGCAGCTGACAGTGTTGCACTCATCGACACAGATTATCATTGCTCCTGGCTACGAATACAAGATCGTGAAGATGCTCGTGACGAACTTCCACCAACCACAGAGTACGCTACTGCTGTTGGTGTCGGCATTTGTCAAGGGCGACTGGCATAGAATTTATGACTATGCTTTGGCCCACGACTTCAGGTTTCTGAGCTATGGCGACTCTTCATTGCTGATTCCATGAATTGTAAATAGTGAAATGACATAATTGTGAATATGAAATACGGATTCATCCAAGTAGCGGCTGCCGTACCAGCAGTCAAGGTGGCTGACACGTCATATAACGTGGAAGAAACGAAACGGCTGATTAGTGATGCCGATGCACAGGGAGCAGAAATTATCTGCTTTCCCGAGTTAGGGCTGACGGCCTATTCGTGTCAGGACCTCTTTACCCAACAATTGCTCATTGAGGAGACGGAGCAGGCACTTATCTCCTTAATGAACGACACGCGCAAGCTGGACATTATCAGTATCGTAGGCCTGCCTGTACAGGTTGGTGGCCTGCTGCTGAACTGTGCCGCAGTCATCCAGCACGGACAACTGTTAGGACTCGTCCCAAAAACTTATCTACCCAACTACGGTGAGTTCTATGAGAAACGCTGGTTTGCCTCAGCACAGGACCTTAATGATACGGAGATATATCTTGCTGGCAGTCCTGTACTTGTATCTTCTAGGCCGAAGGTCTTCCGAACATATGGCGGCGTGAAATTCGGCGTTGAGATTTGTGAGGACGTGTGGGCACCAATTCCCCCCAGCAATAAGTTGTCGCTGGCTGGAGCAGACATCATCTTCAACCTCTCGGCAAGTGACGAATTGATAGGCAAACACAACTACCTACGCTCGCTGCTAGCACAGCAGAGTGCCCGCACCATTAGTGGCTACGTCTATGCCAGTTGTGGCTTTGGTGAGAGTACGCAGGATGTAGTGTATGGTGGCAATGCCATGATTTTCGAGAATGGTCACCTGATGGCTGAGGGAGAACGGTTCTCCCTGCAGCCACAGCTTCAGATGGCGCAGATAGACGTAGAGCGGTTGCGAAGCGAGCGTAGGAAGAACACCACGTTCATCAATGCACAGCGTCATGCCACGGCACAGATGGTAGAGTGCTGCCCAGTTGAACCACGTGAGTTCCGTTTGACGCGGACCATCAATCCGCATCCCTTCATACCTCAGCCAGAGGATATGCAGGCAGCTTGTGAGGAGATACTCAGCATACAGGTGATGGGGTTGGCAAAACGTATGTTACATACTTATTCTCAGCGTGTTATCCTTGGTATTAGCGGTGGACTCGACTCTACATTGGCGTTGTTGGTATGTGTCAAAACCTTTGATAAGCTGGGCTACGACCGCAAGGGCATCGTAGGTGTTACCATGCCTGGATTTGGAACAACCGATCGCACACATGACAATGCCGTCAACTTGATGCATTCGTTAGGAGTTACCGACTATGAAATCAGTATTGCCAAGTCAGTCTCTTTGCACTTTGAGGACATCGGTCATGATGCCAGAATACATGATGTTACATACGAGAACTCACAGGCACGTGAGCGTACGCAGATACTGATGGATTTGTCAAACCAACTTGGTGGACTGGTAGTCGGTACGGGAGATCTCTCTGAACTTGCACTCGGATGGGCTACCTATAATGGTGATCACATGTCGATGTATGGTGTGAATGCCAGCGTACCCAAGACACTCATCAAGTACCTGGTGACCTATATGGCTATGAACAAGGTCGATACGACGTCGAAGGCTATTTTGCTTGACATTGTTGATACACCGATTTCACCAGAACTCATTCCTGCCGATGAGAAAGGAAATATCAAACAGAAAACAGAAGACCTGGTAGGTCCCTACGAGTTACATGACTTCTTCCTGTATTACATGTTGCGATTTGGTTTCCGACCGGCTAAGCTCTACATGATGGCACATCATGCCTTTGGGGGTGTATATGACGATGAGACCATCAAGAAATGGCTTACTATATTCTGCCGTCGGTTCTTTGCTCAGCAGTTCAAGCGCTCCTGTCTGCCTGACGGACCAAAGGTAGGTTCTGTCAGTCTGTCTCCGCGTGGAGACTGGCGGATGCCGAGTGATGCCGCCAGCAGCGTCTGGTTGCAGGAATGTGAATCTTTGGAAACAATATAACTACAAAACTAACAAATATGAAACAAACTATTTTAGTAACAGGTGGTACAGGCTTTATTGGAAGCCATACTACCGTGGAATTGCAAAATGCCGGTTATGAGGTGGTTATCGTTGATAACCTCTCAAACTCGAACGCAGATGTCATCGACGGCATCGAGAAAATCACAGGCGTAAGACCTGCCTTCGAACAGGTTGACTGCTGTGACTATGATGCGATGGAAGCTGTCTTCCAGAAGTACCCGAAAATAGAGGGCGTCATTCATTTTGCCGCTTCAAAGGCAGTGGGTGAGAGCGTGGAGAAACCACTGAAGTATTATCGTAACAACATCCTTTCCTTGGTTAACCTGCTAGAACTGATGCCTAAATATCATGTAAAAGGCATTATCTTTTCGTCCAGTTGTACCGTATATGGCCAGCCTGACCCCGAGAATCTCCCCGTTACCGAGGATGCGCCCATCAAACCGGCAGAGAGCCCTTATGGCAACACCAAACAGGTGAACGAAGAGATAATCCGCGATGACATCAACAGCGGAGCGCCCATCAAGGCCATCCTGCTGCGCTATTTCAACCCCATCGGCTCACATCCGTCAGCTATCATTGGAGAGCTTCCTAACGGTGTGCCCATGAACCTTATCCCCTACGTGACGCAGACTGCAATGGGCATCCGCGAGAAACTGAGTGTCTTTGGCAATGACTATAACACACCTGACGGAACTTGTATCCGCGACTACATCTATGTAGTTGATCTGGCAAAGGCACACGTGAAGGCAATGACCCGTGTGCTGGATACCGACTCTGACAAACTGGAGGTGTTCAACGTAGGAACGGGACGTGGAGTTTCGACGAAAGAAATTGTCGATGCCTTTGAGAAGGCTACTGGAGTGAAACTCAACTGGCAGTATGCTCCGCGTCGTGCAGGCGACATCGAAAAGGTGTGGGCAAATCCGGACAAGGCAAACAATGTTCTTGGCTGGAAGGCTGAGACAAGCCTTGAGGATACGCTGAAGTCTGCATGGAACTGGCAAAAGAAATTGCGTGAGCGCGGCATACAATAATGACTTAGGTGACGATGGCAGAAGAGCAGTTGCTGAGTGAATTGAACGATAGCCAACGGGAGGCAGTCACATGGTGTGACGGCCCCCAGTTGGTTATTGCTGGTGCAGGTTCTGGTAAGACACGTGTGTTAACCTATAAGATAGCATGGTTACTGGAACGGTACCAGATAGAGCCCTGGCGTATTCTCGCTCTTACCTTTACCAACAAGGCGGCCCGAGAGATGAAGGAACGTATCGGGAGACTGGTGGGTGAAGAGCGTGCCCGTTATCTGCAAATGGGTACGTTCCACTCTATCTTTGCTCGCATCCTGAGACGTGAGGCACAGCATATCGGTTATAATAGCGACTTTACCATTTATGACCAAAGCGATTCACGCTCACTGGTAAAGAGTATCATCCGGGAAATGCAGCTCGACGAGAAGCAGTATAAACCTTCAAGCGTAGCTGACCGCATCTCGATGGCAAAGAACCACTTGTTATTGCCCCATGCCTATGCCAATAGCCCTTCGGCTGCTGATGATGCTGTACGAAAGGTGCCTGCCATCAGTCAAATTTACTTGCGTTATGCTGACCGTTGCCGGCAGGCGAATGCGATGGACTTTGATGACCTGCTGGTTCAGACCTTCATGCTTTTCCGGGAACATGAGGAGATCCGGCAGCGATACGCAGAGTGCTTTGCATACGTCCTTGTCGATGAGTATCAAGACACGAATTATGCGCAGCAGGCCATTGTCATGCAACTGACCAAGGAACGCCAGCGCGTCTGCGTGGTTGGAGATGATGCCCAAAGCATCTATAGCTTCCGTGGCGCCAACATAGATAATATTTTGAATTTCCAGAAGGCCTACGAAGGTGCGCGACTTTTCAAACTGGAACAAAACTACCGTTCTACACAACTTATTGTGCAGGCAGCAAACAGTTTGATACGCCATAATCAGCGCCAGATACACAAGGATGTCTATAGTCATAACGAACAGGGAGAGAAACTGGTATTGAAACCTGCCTATAGTGATAAGGAGGAAGCACAGATAGTATGTAATGATATCAAGCGATTCAAGCGCATGGATGGTTGTCAGTATAGCGACTTTGCCATCCTCTATCGCACAAACTCGCAGAGCCGTTCTTTCGAGGAGTTTTTGCGTAAGGAGAACATACCATACCGTATTTATGGCGGACTGAGTTTCTATCAGCGAAAGGAAATCAAGGATGTCATTGCCTACTTCCGTGTTGTGGCAAATCCTAACGATGAGGAAGCCATGAAACGTATCATCAACTATCCAGCACGTGGTATCGGAGATACAACCGTAGGCAAAATTGTTGAAGCTGCCAATCAACATGGTGTCAGTCTTTGGACCGTCATTCGTCAACCTGTAGTTTTCAGTCTTGACGTCAACAAGGGCACAATAACAAAACTGGACAATTTCCGCCAATTGATAGAGAGTTGGACTACTCGCATCAAGGAAGAAGATGCTTATTTGTTGGGTCATGATATCATCATGCAAAGCGGTATCAGCCGGGATATCTATGCTGGAAGGGAACCAGAGGACCTCTCCCGACAGGAGAACTTGCAAGAATTTGTCAGCGGACTTCAGGATTTTGTTGAGACACGGCGTGAGGAGGATAGGGGAGACCAAGTCTCTCTGTCTGACTTCTTGCAGGAAGTGTCGCTGTTGACAGATCTTGATAGTGACAACGATGATACGCAATCCAAGGTTACACTCATGACCATTCATAGTGCAAAAGGACTGGAGTTCGCTACTGTCTTTATTGTCGGTTTGGAAGAGAATATCTTTCCGTCTCCTATGTGTGTTAATACCATGCGTGAACTGGAAGAGGAACGGCGCTTGCTGTACGTTGCCATTACGCGTGCGGAAAAACGATGCATTATGACCTGCGCCCAGAATCGCTGGCGCTATGGGAAAATGGAATATGATACGCCTTCTCGTTTCATCAAGGACATAGACCCGAATTTGCTGCGTGTGGATGGGGCAACATCCTCAACAATGGCAAAGGATTTCGACTATAACGGAAACCGTATGAATCCTAACAGCCGATGGATACAAAACGCCCGGCCTGTTGCTACGCAATTCAAGGCCGACCCCAAGCCACGAATCGTACCGCCTGTTTCTGGGGATTTTAGACGTGTAACCCCATCGCATTCTCCGAATGCCAACCAACAAACTAACGCTTCTCTACATGAAGGGAATGTTATTGAACACCAGCGATTTGGCATAGGAGAAATTATTAAATTGGAGGGCATCGGCGAGAATCAGAAAGCTACTGTACAATTCCGAAATACGGGTACGAAACAGTTGTTGCTGAAGTTCGCGAAATTCACTATCATTCGATAAACCTATTATATTGTAGTGCTATCAATAACCATATTTATAGTATCGTCATAATTAATTTAAACCAAAGATATGCTAAAACCATTATTACTACTGGTGATGGCTTGTTGCACAGTAGCAACAAGTGCAGCCGACGAGCCAATGTGGAAGAATCCACAGGTGAACCAACAGAACCGTGAGGCAAGAAGAGCAAATTTCTTTGCCTTTGAGAGTGAGGAACTGGCCAGCAAGGGCGACAAAACGCTGTCAGGACGATACCTGTCGATGGAGGGTACGTGGAAATTCTGCTTTGTGAAAGATCATGACAAGCGGCCAGCGAATTTCTTCCGTATGGATTATGACGATTCGAACTGGGTGGATTTCCCCGTTCCTGGATTGTTTGAACTGAACGGTTATGGCGATCCTATCTACAAAAACATCGGATATGCGTGGAGTACAACATTTGAAACTAACCCACCTTATATAGGTGAAACAAATAACTACACAGGTTCTTACCGTCGTACGTTCGAACTGCCGCAAAACTGGAAGGGGCAACAGGTTTTCTTCCATGTTGGATCGGCAACAAGCAACCTGATGGTTTGGGTAAACGGCAAATATGTTGGCTACTCGGAGGACTCGAAGATAGCTGCCGAGTTTGACATTACAAAATACCTGAAGGCAGGCAAAAACCTTATAGCTATGCAGGTGATGCGCTGGTGTGACGGCTCCTATCTGGAGGACCAGGATTTCTGGCGACTGACGGGTATTGCCCGTGAGGTGTATCTCTATGCACGTCCGCAACAGCACATCAACGACATTGACGTTGTGGCTGACTATGATTATGAGAACAACCGTGGCATCCTGACCGTCACGGGTACAACTACGGCAAAGAAAGGCTATACGATGTTCCTGGAATTGGCCGATAGTGAGGGTAACGTCATCCAACACGGCAACCAGGATCAGTCGCAAGGACTGATTGGATGGAATTTCGTGAATCTCGATGTGGAACCGTGGACAGCCGAAACGCCTAACCTCTATACGCTGACGCTCCGCTTGGTTGACAAGAACCAGAATGTGGTCGAGGTGGTTCCGCTGCGCATCGGCTTCCGTCATATAGAAATCAAGGGCGGACAGCTGCTGGTGAACGGTCAACCCATCCTCATCAAGGGTGCCGATCGTCATGAGTTAGATCCGGATGGCGGCTATGTTGTCTCGGTGGAGCGCATGATTCAGGATATTAAAATCATGAAGCAATTGAACATCAATGCTGTACGTACCAGCCATTATCCAGACGATCCCCGATGGTATGATCTTTGTGACATGTATGGCATCTACGTGACGGCAGAAGCCAATCTGGAAAGTCACGGCATGGGGTATGGTGAGGGTACACTGGCTAAGCGTCAAGACTTCGAACAGATGCATTTGGAGCGCAATGAGGCAAATGTGCTAACGCTGAAAAACCATCCAAGCATCATCGTCTGGAGTCTTGGTAATGAGGCTGGATACGGCCCGAACTTTGAAAAGTGCTACGCGTGGATAAAGGAGACTGACCAAACGCGACCTGTTCAGTACGAACAGGCCGGACACTGGGGTAAGACGGACATTTTCTGTCCGATGTATATGGGTTATGAGGATTGTGAGAGATATGCTCAGGGCGATAATCCACGTCCGCTCATACAGTGTGAATATGCCCATGCAATGGGTAATTCTATCGGTGGCTTCAAGGAGTACTGGGAGTTGATACGCAAGTACCCCAAGTTCCAGGGTGGACACATCTGGGACTTCGTGGATCAGGGTCTTCGTGATAAAAGCAAGATTACTGGCAAGGAAATCTTTACCTATGGTGGTGACTATGGCCGTTACCCTGCCAGCGACCACAATTTCAACTGCAACGGTATCATTGCTCCTGATCGTCGTCTGAATCCTCATGCCTACGAGGTGCAGTACTACTATCAGAACATCTGGATTACAGACAAAGGACTGAAGGAAGGACAGTTGGAGGTGTATAACGAGAATTTCTTCAAGACTTTGGACGATGTGGAACTGGTCTGGAAGGTCAAGAAACACAGTGGAACGATTGCGTTGGGCACCATCGAACCTCAGCAGCGGAAGGCCATCACCGACGAGAAGCTGAAGGAGATGCTCAGTCATGTGATGTCACACCATCCTAACGATGAGATACTGGTGAACTTTGAGTTCCGTAGCCGCGAAGCTCAGTCACTCATTGACAAGGGGCAAGTTGTGGCTCGTCAGCAGTTTGTGGTGCAGCCGTACCAGTTCCCGACGATAGAGGCTACGGGAACCATAGAATCCAAGGAAGAGACCAACACCTACATCAAGCTGACGGCAGGTGGCACGACGATGACCATTGGCAAGCGTGACGGTTGGATTGACTATCTGGACGTTGACGGCGAGCCCATGCTCATTGACCGCGAGAGCATCACACCGGAGTTCTGGCGTGCCCCGACGGATAATGACTACGGTGCCTGGCTGCAACAGCGCTTCGGTGTGTGGAAACAGCCGCAGATGAAGCTCACCAGCTGCTCTCTCAGCGACAACAGCGTCGTTGCCCAGTTCGATATGCCCGACGTGAAGGCACAGCTCCTGATGACCTATACGTTGACAGCGGAGGGTAGCGTCATCGTACGCGAACAGCTGAAGACGACGGCCGGTGCCGAGGTCATGCCGATGTTCCGTTATGGCATGCAACTGCAGATGCCGGAACAATATGACAAGGTGCTGTATTACGGTCGTGGCCCGATAGAGAGCTACTGCGACCGCAAGGACAGCCAGTTCCTGGGCGTCTATCAGAACGAGGTCAGCAAGGAGTATTTCCCCTATGTCCGTCCGCAGGAGAGCGGTAACCATACCGATGTACGCTGGTTCCGCGTCACCGATGGCAGGAAGGGATTGGAGTTCTATAGCTCGGCACCCATGGAGTGTAGCGCTTTGCCGTATCTGACGCAAGACCTGGATGACGGTCCTACGAAGGATAAGAAGATAGGTCGTCATAGTGGTGACCTCATTGAGCGTCCGCTGACACAGGTACACATCCAGCAGAACCAGATGGGACTGGGTTGCGTCAACTCGTGGGGAGCATGGCCTCGTGATGAGTACATGATAAAGTATAAAGATCGTGACTTTACGTTCGTTATTAGGCCTTATAAGGTGGCAGAATGATAGTCTTTTAGTTTGACTTATGTCAAAATGTACCATAAAAATGGTATTTTTATAGATTTTTTGCTAAAAACAGATACGTTGTATCTATTAAATTGCTACCTTTGCACCGGAAAAAGAAACAAATCGAAAGTGAGTTATTCGAAAAAGATTGTTGAAGTATTAACAAAAAAGACATGAAGATGAAGAAAGTATTTGTTTTGGGAGTCTTCGCACTCCTCGGCGCAATGAATGTCAACGCGCAGTGTCTGGTAACGGAAGAAATAGACACCACATACATCAAGTTGGATGCTAACCAGCTTCCCATCAACTACATCAACCTGACAAAGGCTGATCTGGAGGGAAAGGTTGGTGAGCTGGAGACGATTTTCGAGAATGACGCATTTGGTCTCTATGCTGCAGGCGACTATACCTTTAAGGTAGAAGGTGACAGAGTCATTTCCCAGTCTATTAACATTGCAGACAGTTCAGAAGAGAAGATTGTCTATAATCAGATTCTGAATGCGCTTTCAAAGAGTAATTCTCTGAAGGACTCTCACAACACGGGTGGCAATCTCTATGAGTATGCTGACTTCCAGATTGTGTTTGATGACTTTGACGGTTATGAGAAACTGACCTTCCAGGCTATTCCCGCCGATACAGGTTACGAGTATTGATGAAGCGTTATTCAATAATAGAGGCGTCCTACATGGGCGCCTTTTTTATGCTTTGATGTTCAGGAAATATCCTACTCGATAGAGAGAAAAAAGCCATAGTGGCGTTTCATGTCGACTGGTTAATAGTTTCCGTTCTATTGCTCCAAACATTTGGTGCCAAAGACGGATGACAGGAAGTAGCCTCGAAGTTCGCAGACGCTGAATATGATAAAGCATGTTTGAATAGCCTTCCAGTTCTTTTTGAAACAAATGAAGAGTACGCAACCCTTCCTCTGTTTTATTAATGAAGGAGATATTATCCTCGAAGTTTTCGAAGCTGAGGGGATTGTCAATATGCTCTATTTTAATGTGATGTGCTTGTAGCTGTTTGCCGAAGAAGACATCTTCGTAACCGTAGTGCCGGAAACGGGTGTCGAAGGGGTGGGCGAGCATGATGGCGCGTGCTACCAGGAAATTGGCTGTGTGGAAGTGCTGGTAGGGATGCTGGCGGCGAACAGCCGTCAGGTGGGCTTGTTCGGCATTCTTCTCATATCGATAGCGGAGCGTGTGGCGCACGGAGGCTGCCCCGTTGATGACGACACCGCCGTCGATGACCGTCTCGCAGGGATGCTCGGCATAGCGCATGAGGAAGTCGTCGTCGGGCACCACCATGTCTGCATCGATAAAAACAAGAAAAGGATGGATGGCCTCGTTGGCCAGGAAGTTCCGGATGACGGCACGGCCTACGTTTTCTTTTCGTTCCACATAGCGGCAGTGGGGCAATGAGTTGATGGAACGGTTTTGCAGAATAGTATTTTGATCCGTAGATCCGTCGTCGGCCACAATGATTTCATAGGAGACACCCAGCGTCTCCGCTTGCCGCTGCAAGCTCGTTGCTAACGGCATGCATACGTCATTATAGGTGGGGATGAGGATAGACAGTTCTTTCATAATCCGGACAAAGGTACGATAAAGTTTAGAGTTTAGAGTTTAGAGTTTAGAGTTTTTATTGTAAAAAACGTTAAACTTTGGGGAATGACAGCAAATTTTTCACTACTCACCACTCACTATTCACCAAAAATTCGTACCTTTGCAGCCGCTATTACGAGATGATAGCATGAAATTCAAAGTTAAACAATTAAAAATCAAGTAATTAAATGGCAACAAAAATCAGACTGCAGCGCGGTGGCCGTAAAGGATACGCTTTTTATCGTATCGTCATCGCTGATGCAAGAGCACCACGTGATGGTAGATTTACTGAGAAGATTGGTACTTACAACCCCAACACCAACCCTGCCACAGTAGATTTGAATTTCGAGCGTGCACTTTACTGGGTTGAGGTAGGCGCACAGCCTACGGACACTGTTCGTAACATCCTCAGCGGAGAGGGCGTTTACCTGATGAAGCACCTGAAGGGTGGCGTGAAGAAGGGCGCTTTCGATGAGGCAACAGCACAGAAGAAGTTCGATGCCTGGAAGGCTGACAAGCAGAAGGGACTTGACAAGGTTCGTGACGCTGAGGCTAAGGCTAAGAAGGATGCTGTAGCTAAGGAGCTCGATCAGGAGAAGAAAATTAACGAGGAAATTGCAAAGAAGGTAGCTGAGAAGAAGGCTGCTGCCGCTGCTGCTAAGGCAGAGGAAGAGGCTGCAAAGGCTGCTGAAGCTGCTGCCGCTGAGGCTCCTGCTGAGGAGACTCCTGCAGAGGCATAAGAGTTTTATCGTATTTTCTGAAAAAACGGAAGGCTGATTCCTGAGGGAGTCAGCCTTTTGTGTTATAGAAATCCAAATATTTTTGTGCCACTTTCAGGTAGTCGTGATGCTTTTGGACAAACTTTATGCTTTGCTGTTTAAGTACAGGTATGCGTTCTGGGTGTAAGACGAGTTGTTCCAGTTCGTGATAGACGCTTTCGTAGTTAGGTTGTACGTTGATAATGGGATGTAGTTCCTTTTCGTTCAGGATATCGTAACATTCTGGTTCTCCGCCTCCTACGACGACGATGCCTTTCGACATTGCCAGTAGGGAGTTCATGGAGGGTGTATAGCTGTAAAGTTGGTCAAGAATCACGTCGCTGCCGTTCATCATCTGCTGGTACTGTTCAAATGGTACTCCTTCGGCTATCTGCAGACTCACCTTCTCGGGATATCTGCTCTTGATGTCCTGGGCCGCCTGAAGCATGATATCGGTACCTTTGTATTCGCTACGGTTCTTGCTGATGCCGATGAATATTCTGACTGGTAGGGCAGGCTTCTCATCGAGCACTGTAATGGCAGGTTCAATAGGGATGGGGATGTATGTCGTTTTTGGAGCAAAAGTGTTATGGTAACATACCCAGTACTCATAGAGGTTGGCAATAATACCATCGCAGCTTTCAGCAATCAGTTTGTTTATCTGTTCTTTCTTTGTTCCCATCCAGTCTTTCTGCTCCTTGATGGCATCGTAATTTGTTCTAACCATATTGCCAATATTAAAATCGCTATATCGGAGCGGTTTGTCATAGGTACAGGTATGAACCCAATACCAGTCCATTCCAAAGGCACCCAGAAAAACTTTCTTGTTGTGGCGTTTCAGGTAGTTGTAAATGGGAAAGATACGTTCGGCCTTGAGTTCCAGGAATATCGGGTTGATGAGTTGTACCACGTCGTAGTTGCGCCATCGTGGCAGTTGTGAATAGATTTTTGCCATGAGTGTTATGCCGCCCAGTTTTCCTGGACGTCGTGCCAAATCAATGTCACGTGGATAATTCTTCCAGGAATCACCATTAGAAGCCACCGTTACTTCGTGTCCCAAAGCCTTGAATGCCCGGGCCAGCGTGGCGTGCATGTTGCTGTATTCGCCTAATAGCAGTATTCTCATCGTTCTTTCTTTAAGAGTGGTAACATGCGGAGTAGTATGTTCAGCCCCCATTCTGAGTTGGTTAGTCGGCGGAACCATTTGTATTTCGTAGTATAGTTTCTGTCGGGTAGGGGGTATAGGCCTTCGCGGCGGAGAATGTTCAATTTGCGGTCAAGATAGTGGCGTGAACGGGTTTGTATGATAACGTTATAGATATAATCCATTGTCAGTTGGTCGATGCGTCGTTGCAGGGCTTGTTGCTCATGGTGTGGCAAGGTGGAAGAATGCTTGTGAAGAGTTTGTATGACATAAAGACTGTCTGTGAGACGTTTCACTTTGCTGCGCTTGTCTTTCTTGCTCGTAATGGTCCCCTTGTGTCGGCGGTAAACGTAGGCTTGGGCATTGGTATGGCAGATACGGTTGGCTTGCAGGAGCAGCTTCGGGGTGAATTCTTCGTCCTCGTGGTAGATGGTTGGTGTGAAACGAAGATTGCCAATGATTGAGCGGCTGAAAATATACCCACACGCAGTTCCGTGTATGTTATGTTTTTTTAAATATTCTGTGCCGGTCATGATTTGAGAGTCTTCAAAAGTTGATCCATGAGTAGGTCTGTGGGAAAAGTCAAAGAGAACCATCTCGGGTGCCCGGTAACGTACAATGTCTAAGCAGTGTTCATAGGAAGCTTGGTTAAGAAGGTCGTCAGCATCAATGAACTGGATGTATGCGCCGGTTGCTATCCGTATGCCCATGTTGCGTGCCTCGCTCAGTCCTTTGTTTTTTTGACGTATGTAGATGATGTCGTCTCCGTATTTCATCAGTTCGTTCATGGGACAAGTATCCGACCCGTCGTCAACGATAATAATCTCTCGTTCGTAGGGACGAAGTGAGAGTACGAGAATGCTGTCCAGACACTCCTTTAGCATCTTGACAGGCTGGTTGTAGTAGGTTAGGACAAAGCTTACTAGTGGTGTCCGAGAATTTTGTGTATTAGCTTGCTGAAAAGACATAGAGTGTTGATTCCTAATATTTTAAGGGATATTGCTTTCGTTTTTAGTTTGATATCACTAATCTGGCCTGTTGTGACATGGAATGGGGGAAGTATGGGGCGAGTTCCTAATCTTTCAAACACGTCCATCTGGATGTTGACCACATGCATGTAGTATTCGTCATTGGTTTTTGGAAATCCTTTTCGCAGTACGTCAACATGTGCCTCCAACAGCATCTGCAGTTCTTTGCCTCCAGCTGTTCTTGTGATGCCCTGGGTGTTGGGCATATAATGATAGAGGCCCTGGCTGGTGGTGGCAACAGTCTTGCAAAGAGTCAGCAGTTGCGGAAGCGTATAAACATCCTCAAACACCTTTCCGATAGGAAAACGCACATCCTTGAATAACTGCCGACGGTATATTTTGTTACAGGCATACGTATGCCGGTATGCTTCTCCCTCCAGCCAGTAGTCGTTCATGTCCGTATAGACATGCTCCGTGAGTGGTTGCGAGCTACAAGGATATTCCAGTATGTCATATTCCGGATGTGTAGCTAACAACTGCATGAGGATAGGGTAGGTCCCTGTTTCCAGATAATCATCAGAATCCACGAAGGTGATGTAGTCTCCTGTAGAAACCTTGATGCCGGCATTTCGTGCATCGCTGAGTCCGCCGTTCTCCTTGTGGATAACGCTAATTCGCTGGTCGTGCTTGGCCCATTCATCACACATCTGTGGACAGCGGTCAGGTGAACCATCATTCACCAAAATGATTTCAAGATTGTCATACTTTTGATTGAGTACACTTTCGACACAGCGGTCGAGGGTGTTCTCCACACGATAGACGGGTATGACGATACTGAGTTTCATATTCTGCAAAGATACGGCAAAAATTGGGATTGACAAAATAATTTGTCGTTTTTTACGTTTTATCGTATGAAATGAGCGATAATAACAGCTATAGGCATATTCTGAAGTATACAGGCGTGTTTGGCAGCGTGCAGGGCTTGAATGTATTGGTAAGTCTTGTGCGCAATAAGTTTGTTGCGCTGTTCCTCGGTCCTGCGGGTATGGGACTGGTTTCGCTGCTGAATACGGCGATGTCGTTCATTTCCCAAACCACGAATCTTGGCATTGCCACGAGTGCTGTACGTCATGTGTCAGAATTATATGATAATGGTGACGAAAAGCAATTGGCACATTATATCAAGGTGGTACGAGCCTGGTGTGTCGTGGCAGCCCTGTTGGGTATGACCCTGTGCTTCATGTCGGCTCCTTTGCTTGACCTGCTGTCATTCAGCTGGGGTAATCACACGCTACACTATTTCCTTTTGGCTCCTGCTGTGTCCATGATTGCTGTGACTGGTGGCGAGACCGCTATTTTGAAGGCCACTCAACGGCTGAGTTCATTGGCCATTCTTCAGACGTGGTCGATGGTCGCCTCACTATTGATTTCGCTGCCATTGTACTATTTCTATGGCGAGTCTGCCATTGTGCCTGTGATGACCTTGATGGCGCTGGCTACCATGTTGCTGACCATCAGCTATTCTTACCATTATTACCCTTTGCGGGTGAAAGGCATGTGGAGCGTATTGGGAGAAGGAATACCCATGGTGAAGCTGGGTTTGGCATTCATCATGGCTGGCGTGGTGGGTAGTGCTTCTGAGATGCTCATCCGCTTTATCCTAAATGTTCATAGCAGTTTGGAAGATGTAGGATTCTACAACGCAGCCTATATGATGACCGTTACGTATGCCGGTATGGTGTTCTCTGCCATTGACAGTGATTTCTTTCCACGTCTTTCGGCTGTCAATGAGGATGTCCAGGCTTCCAACGAGGTGGTGAATCGCCAGTTGGAAATGTCGTTGCTGATGGTGGCTCCCATGTTGGTTGCTTTTATCATCGGATTGCCGCTGCTGATTCCGCTGCTGTTCAGTAATGAATTTCTGCCGATAGTGGCAATGACGCAACTCTCAGCAATGGCCATGTATATGAAAGTGTTGACATTGCCGGTCGCTTATCTGACTTTGGCACGTGGACGCTCCAAAGCGTATTTAATTCTTGAAACGTCCTATTTTGTGTTCTTTGTCTTAGTCTCATGGGTTTGTTATGAGCACTGGGGATTGTATGGCATGGCAGTAGCTTTGGTCGCGGCTCATGTGTTTGATCTCATCATGATACATCTCTTTGCCCGTTGGCAGTATTCTTATAAGCTATCACGTTCGGTAATTCTTTTTTCCGTAGTGCAGGTCGGACTCGGTGTTTTGGCATTTGCAACCACATTCATCAAAGAACCGCTGACTTATTGGGTCAGCGGCTCCGTGTTGTCGATTATCAGTATCGTTTTCTCACTAAACCAGATTCGTCGCAAGGTTTAGAAACGGAAGTCAAGTTCCACGTCAACTAAGTTGTAATTGTGCTTAACTAATGAACGGTCGTTGACACGCGCATACTCGGCATTAATCTGCAGGTTCTTGGTGAAGTAGTAGTTGAGACCAACTTCGTACATCGTCTTGGCGCGGTTCCACTCCTTATTGTCACGATAGGTCTGATAACGAGCCTTGGCGTGAAGTTTCGACTTAATGACGGGAACAATACCGAAGACATACCAGCCATCAGCCTTGTCGCCAAAGAGCTCTTTTGAACCCCAACCCTGGTTGTGAATATACTCGGCGCGGAAAGTGTATTCGTTCAAGTCATATTCGGCAGAGAGGGCATAGCGGTTCTTACGGGCGCTTTTAATTGTTTTGGTTGAGCCATCGAGCATGGTCATCTCCATCTCGCCACGCGTACCCGTCCATCCGAAGGCGCCTATGCGAACACCCTTGGCTGGCATTACCCATAAACCTCCAATGATGTCTTTCTTGTTGTCCTTGTCCTTCGAGTTGATACCCTCACCATTATAAACACCTAACTGATAGTGAAGTAGGCGGCGTCCTTCTGCGTTAGGAAAAAGGTCGCCCTGTATTTGAATACCAATGTCGCGTCCTCCGCTGGACTTCTCACCAGTACGGTCACCGAAACCCGAGAGGTTGTTGATGGCCAATGCATACGAATACCACCCTTGAGTGATGGGGTTGGTGGGGTTCTCGAAGGTGAATGCTCGCTTGAACTGACCGGCCTTTATCTTGAATTCTGGAAACTTCCTCCACTCGGCATATAGGTCAACGAGCTGTACGGTTGGCTCGCCAGGCCCCTTCACGTTGGTGCCTTGAATTTGGGCACGCCAGTCAAAGTCGCCTATTTTACCATCAAGAATGAAACGGGCAAGTCGTAAGTTGAATGAGTTAGTGTGGTTACCCTCTGGGTCCTGTCCCTGATACTGTAACATGCCGTATCCGCTGAACTTAATGTTCTTAACCCATTGTGGAAGTTCAATAGCCTTCTTCTTTTCTTGTTCTTGTGCGTTGGCTATTAGCGCAAAGGTCATCATGCAGAGAGCCAAAGAAACGATTTTTTTCATATTGTTGATTTTTTTGTTAGTAATACAACATTTTCCACATGTGGTGTATGTGGGAACATATCGACGGGTTGGACGGCTACCACTTGGTATGCCTCATCCATCATCTGTAAGTCACGTGCTTGAGTTGCGGGGTTGCAACTGACATAGACGATGCGCTGGGGTGCTGCTTTCAAAATCGTCTTTACCACGTCAGGATGCATACCGGCACGTGGCGGGTCGGTAATGATGATGTCAGGGCGTCCGTGTTTGTTGATGAAGTCGTCGTTCAGAATGTCCTTCATATCACCTGCATAGAATAAGGTGTTTTCAATACCATTTAACTCGCTGTTAATCTTGGCGTCCTCAATGGCTTCAGGTACATATTCTATGCCGATGACTTTGCAGGCTTTACGGGCAACAAAGTTGGCGATAGTACCCGTGCCGGTATAGAGATCATAGATAAGCGGCGGATGGTTGATGGCAAGTGGTGAGTGGAAGGCAAAGTCTCTCACCACGCTATAGAGATGGTATGCTTGTTCAGTGTTTGTCTGATAGAACGATTTGGGGCCAACCTTGAAGCGCAAATCCTCCATATGTTCGAAGATATGGTCGGTACCCTTGAACTTAAGAATGTCCTGGTCACCGATGGTGTCGTTACATTTCTGATTATCCAGATACATCAGCGAAGAAATCTGCGGGAACCTGTCTGCAATATGCTGCAACAGACCGTTGACCATTGTCCATTGGTTGTTGACAGATTCTTTTTCACGTTCTTCGTCTTGTTTGCTATTCAGTGGTATATGGTCAATGTGTACTTGTATGATTACCATCCATTCTCCCGAATTAGAGTTGCGGATGATGACGTCACGCAGTAAGCCCGTCTGTTGACGCAGGTCAAAGAATGTCATGCCCGTATGGATGGCATAGTCGCGTATTTCATTGCGTATCAGGTTGTGCAGGTCGTCCATCAGCCAGCACTTTTCAATAGGCAATATTTTGTCGAATGCTCCTGTAATGTGGAATCCGATAGCTGGCACGTTCTTGGCTCCGCCTCCTTGGGAGGGGGCGGGGGGGAGGCTTTCCAACTCCTCCTTCGTTAAATACCGTTTGTTAGCACAGCCGTAGTCCAGTTTGTTACGATATTCCCGAGTCTGAACACTGCCCAGTATGGGCTTGAAATCAGGCAACTTAATCTTGCCGATGCGTGTCAGTTGGTCATACACTTGCTGTTGCTTCATGCGTAGTTGCTCCTCATAGGGTACGTGCTGCCATTTGCAGCCGCCGCACACACCGAAGTGCTGACAGAAAGGTTCCGTTCTCAGAGGTGATGGTTTGCTTATTTTTACAATCTCAGCTTCCATGAAGGAGTGCTTTTTACGCCTTACTTGTAAGTCGCAGATGTCACCAGGTACAGCGTAGGGCACAAATACAACTATATCATTCACGCGCGCAAGAGCTTTGCCTTCTGCGGCATATCCTGTTATTTCAATGTCTTGCAACAGGGGTAGTGGCTTTTTCTTTCTTGTCATGATGCAAAGGTAAGAATAAAAAATGATATGACCAAACACTCTGGCTTTTCATTGTGAAATTTTCCTAAATCCTTGCACGAAATCAAATTTATTTGTATCTTTGCACCTACGTAAAAAGAGAACATATATAATATTCATGTTAATCGTAAATAAAAACTTACTTTTATGAGTCAAAAAAGAGTTTACCTCTTCGGCAATGGTAAGGCCGAGGGTAATGCAAAAATGCGTGAGGAACTGGGTGGCAAGGGCGCAAACCTTGCTGAAATGAACCACATTGGTGTGCCCGTTCCTCCAGGTTTTACCATCACTACAGATTGTTGTAATGAGTACTATCAGGTAGGCCAGCAGAAGATTATGGAGTTGCTGAACGACGATGTAATGGCAGCTGTAAAACACATTGAGGACTTGATGAACTGCAAGTTCGGCGATGCCCAGAATCCGCTGCTCGTGTCAGTCCGTTCTGGTGCCCGCGCCTCCATGCCTGGTATGATGGATACAATTCTGAACCTGGGTCTGAACGATGAGGTTGCAGAAGGTATGGCCAAGAAGACCAACAATCCTCACTTTGTCTATGACTCGTATCGTCGATTCGTACAGATGTATGGTGACGTGGTACTCGAAATGAAGCCCGTCAACAAGACAGACATTGATCCATTCGAAGAGATTATTGAGAAGGTAAAGAAAGAGAGCGGTGTAGTGCTCGATAAGGACCTTTCTGTAGAGGATCTGAAGAAGCTGGTTCAGCTGTTCAAGGCTGCCATCAAGGAGCGCACAGGTAAGGATTTCCCCAACGATCCTATCGAGCAGTTGTGGGGCGCAATCTGCGCTGTGTTCCGTTCTTGGATGAACGAGCGTGCTATACTCTATCGTAAGATGGAAGGCATCCCCGACGAGTGGGGTACTGCCGTTAGCGTGATGGCCATGGTATTCGGTAACATGGGCGACACTTCTGCAACAGGTGTATGCTTCAGCCGTGATGCCGCCAATGGTGAAAACCTCTTCAATGGTGAGTATCTGGTTAATGCTCAGGGTGAGGACGTTGTTGCAGGTATCCGTACACCGCAGCAGATCACGAAGATCGGTTCTCAGCGTTGGGCTGAGCGTGCTGGCATCTCTGAGGCTGAGCGCGTAGCCAAATATCCCTCTATGGAGGAGGCCATGCCTGAAATCTATGCTGAACTGAATAGCATTCAGGATAAGCTGGAACACCACTATCATGACATGCAGGATATGGAGTTCACCGTTCAGGAAGGCAAACTCTGGTTCCTCCAGACGCGTAACGGTAAGCGCACCGGTGCTGCAATGGTGAAGATTGCCATCGACCTGCTGCACGAGGGTATGATTGACGAGAAGACCGCCATCATGCGCTGCGAGCCCCAGAAACTTGACGAACTGCTTCACCCCGTATTCGACAAGAAGGCACTCTCTCAGGCAAAGGTTATCGCTCAGGGTCTGCCTGCTTCACCAGGTGCTGCCTGTGGCCAGATTGTATTCCACGCTGACGATGCTAAGTCTTGGCACGAGGATGGTCACAAGGTAGTGCTCGTACGTATTGAGACCTCACCTGAGGACCTCGCCGGTATGGCCGCTGCAGAGGGTATCCTGACCGCTCGTGGTGGTATGACCTCTCACGCCGCTGTTGTGGCTCGTGGTATGGGTAAGTGCTGCGTATCGGGTGTTGGTTCCCTCAACGTTAGCTACAAGGACAAGACTGTCGAGATTGACGGCGTAGTATATAAGGAGGGTGACTACATCTCTCTGAACGGTACTACTGGTCAGGTTTATGCAGGCGAGGTTCCCACCAAGGCTGCTGAGCTTTCTGGTGACTTCAAGGAACTGATGGACCTCTGTGACAAATATACCAAGCTTCAGGTACGTACTAATGCCGACACACCTCGTGATGCTCAGCTTGCTCGTGAGTTCGGTGCCAAGGGTATTGGTCTTACCCGTACAGAGCACATGTTCTTCGAGGACAAGAAGATCATTGCCATGCGTGAGATGATTCTCGCCGACAGCGTTGCCGGACGCGAGAAGGCTCTAGCCAAGCTGCTGCCTTATCAGAAGGCTGACTTCAAGGGCATCCTCGAAGCTATGGACGGACTGCCCGTGAACATTCGTCTGCTCGATCCCCCTCTCCATGAGTTCGTTCCACACGATCTGGCTGGTCAGGAGACGATGGCTAAGGAGATGGGTGTCAGCGTAGAGGACATCAAGCGCCGAGTTGATTCTCTGGCAGAGAATAACCCGATGTTGGGTCACCGTGGTTGTCGTCTGGGTATTACCTTCCCTGAAATCACCGCAATGCAGACCAAGGCCATCCTGGGTGCAGCCTGCGAGCTGAAGAAGGAGGGTAAGAACCCGATGCCAGAAATCATGGTGCCTCTGATTGGTACGCTCTACGAATTGAAGCAGCAGAAGGAAGTCATTCAGGCCGCTGCCAAAGAGACCTTCGCAGAATATGGCATCGAGGTAGAGTTCGAGATTGGTACGATGATAGAGATTCCACGTGCTGCTCTGACTGCCGACCGTATTGCTACTGAGGCTCAGTACTTCTCGTTCGGAACGAACGACCTCACACAGATGACCTTCGGTTACAGCCGCGACGATATTGCATCGTTCCTGCCTGTATATCTGGACAAGAAGATCCTGAAGGTTGACCCGTTCCAGGTGCTCGACCAGAAGGGTGTTGGTAAACTCATCAAGTATGCTGTGAAGGCTGGTCGTGAGGTACGTCCTGAACTCCGTTGCGGTATCTGTGGTGAGCATGGTGGTGAGCCCAGCTCAGTGAAGTTCTGCGCCAAGATCGGCATGAACTACGCATCTTGCTCTCCTTTCCGCGTGCCCATCGCCCGTCTTGCCGCCGCGCAGGCTGCTGTAGAAGAGTAATCGACGAACCTTGATTACAAACGAGTTAGGCGGAAGTCCCTATGAGTTCGGGATTTTCCGCCTAACTTTGTAAATGAAGATACATTCAATACTTTTTGCGGCGGCATACAGGTGATGGTGCAACGAACTAAGTTTATTAAGATGATGAATGTCTGAAAGAATGTCGGAAAGATGTCGGAAGGCAAGGCGGTTTCCACAGTCGCAGTTCGGTGTTCCGCATACTGAACAAGTATGGTATCAATCTGAACCTTGGCAAATATTCCGACTCAATCAAGAAGAAAGGAGAAAGGAAGAATAGCCAGGACAACAAAGTTGAAGACAATCAGTAAAAAAAGAAATGACCCTACTTGAAGCTATATCTGCACGTCATAGTGTGCGTAAGTACCTTGACAAGGAAATCCCTGCCGACATCATTGCTGCTCTCCAAGATAAAATCGCGGAGTGCAACAAGATAGGCAATCTAAACATTCAGCTGGTACAGAACGAGACGAAGGCATTCACAGGAATGCTGTCGTATGGTTCTTTCAGCGGAGTAAAGAACTATCTTGTGATGGTTGGTAAGAAGGCCAAAGACCTTGATGAGCGAGTGGGCTACTATGGCGAGCAACTGGTCTTGCTGGCTCAGACATTGGGACTCAATACCTGTTGGGTAGGACTCTCGTACCGTAAGGTTCCAGAGGCGTACAATGTCGGCAAAAACGAAAAGCTCGTCTGCATGATTGCGCTTGGCTATGGAGAGACACAGGGTGTCCCTCACAAGATCAAGAGTGTGGAGGATGTCAGCAATGCCAGTGACATTACGCCTTCGTGGTTCAAGAAGGGAGTTGAAGCTTCCTTGCTTGCTCCTACAGCCGTCAATCAGCAAAAGTTCTCATTTGAGTATGTCGGCATGAACAACAACCGCCATCAAGTACGAGCCAGCAAAGGTTATTCCATGATCGGTTACACCCAAATGGACTTGGGCATTGCCAAATATCACTTTGAATTAGGTGCCGGAAAGAACAACTTTGAGTGGGTATGAATATTGAAGAGGTCAGAGAGTACACGTTATCACTTCCAGGAGTGACCGAAGACCAGGCGTTTGGTGAAGACATCCTTAATTTCCGCTTGGAAGGAAAGATATTCGTCTGCCTATGGTTAGGCGGTGGCAGGTATGATATGAAGGACGGAGTTTCAAGAATCGCCTTGAAGTTATCTCCAGACAGAAATATCGAACTTAGAGAACAATTCTCTACTGTGACACCTGCCTATCATTGGAACAAGACGCACTGGAGCGACGTTTATTACGAAGAAATGGACGAAGCAATAGTAAAGGGGTTGATTAAAGAGTCATATCGGCTTATTATCTCCAAACTCCCAAAGTATATTCGGGCGAAGTACATAGATTTAGAAGTAGCAAAATGATATTAAAGAAAAGAAAAATCAAATATGCAGCCATCTTCTTTCTCTGCTGGTTTGCCTTTCTGGTCTTTCTGATAGATGGAGTTCTGAAATTCCAGACATTGGTTGACTATTTCGGCTCGTATGCTTTGGTAGAAGTTACATTGTTGCTATTGGTTATCCTTCCTACGTTAGCAATTTACAAGTTTACAAAAGAACATAAAACAGAATCGAAATGAAAGTA
>Ga0310697_10000558_pt1 | contig 48974 bp, 23 predicted proteins | sample 172DNAGHGlowgp2_FD_203883 | JGI IMG/M metagenome (GOLD analysis project Ga0310697, IMG submission 203883) | Sheep rumen microbial communities from Palmerston North, Manawatu-Wanganui, New Zealand - 1728 DNA GHGlow gp2 (v2) (version 2) | ecosystem: Host-associated > Mammals > Digestive system >...
TCGGCCTGCTCGTCACCCTCTTCGGTGGCTTTGCCGGTTTGCTTATGCATTTTTCCCGTCTGCGCATGGTGTGGCGGTTCGGATGGCTCGTCATAGGCTATACCGTCGCGCAAAAGGTGTTCATCCTTTTGGCGCCCTTCTGGCTCAATTACCTCAACATCCTGTATTATGCCGCCACCCTCCTGCTTGTCCTCTACAGTCTCGTCAATCTCCGCCCAACGCTTTCGGGACCCGTCAAGTGGCTCATACCCATCCTCGTTTTCCTCTCCATAGCCCAGCCCTTAGTTGCCATGCTCACCGTCTTTGTCCTCTCCCTTCCGCATTCCGAAACTTCGTACAAGCCCCTTTTCTCCTATCTTGTGCCTATCGCGGCACTCCTGTTGCTCAAATACATTGCCATAAGGCTGCCAATCTCAACAATCATCATGGGCATTCCCGCCAACTATCTTATCTCCACCACACTCTCCCTACTTCTATGCCTTGTTGTCATCATCCTGCTTTTACGCGATGCCCCACGGGCAGGTCTTCCGCGTTTTTGGCTCTGCGCTTCGGTCATCTATTCCGCACCCCTCTCGGCCATGGCCTGCATCATGTGCTTACAAGATAAAGGGTTGCCTAAAGACGACAGTAAGTCTAAAGTCGTCAGTTGATAGTTTAACATTTAAGTGTATTGTTTTCACCTAATCACATTCCCACATTATGAAAAAAACATTCTTATTAAGCCTTGCCCTTCTTGCCGGACTCCTGCTCTCGGCCCAAAACAAACTGCCGGTCCAGACATTCCATCTTGACAACGGCCTAAAGGTAGTCCTGTGCGAAGAGCATAGCCAGCCCAAAATCCACGGCTGCGTGGTGGTACATGCCGGCAGCAAGAACGAGAAAGCCACTGCCACAGGCGTAGCCCATTACTTTGAGCATATCATGTTCAAGGGAACCGACCGCATCGGCACCACCAATTGGGCCAAAGAAAAGCCCTACCTCGACAGCATCAGCGAGGCCTACGACCGCCTCCAGGCCGCCGTAGGCGACGACGAACGCCATGCCATACAGCTCGAAATCAACCGCCTCAGCATAGCCGCCGCGCAATACGCCATCCCCAACGAGGTGGACGCCATACTGCAAAACATGGGCTGCACCGGCCTCAACGCCGGCACATCCTATGACTACACCGTCTACTACAACACACTCCCGTCCAACCAACTCATCAACTGGATGGATGTCTATGTAGAGCGTTTCCGCAACCCTGTCTTCCGCCTGTTCCAAAGCGAGCTGGAGGCCATCTACGAGGAGAAGAACATGTATGACAACCAGCAGATGCGCGCCTTTGCCCGCAATATCTTCACCCAATCCTTCGGCAACCACCCCTACAGCCGCGATGTCATAGGGCTGGCCCAGCACCTGAAGAATCCTCAGCCCAGCGAGATGCAGCGTTTCTTCAACACCTACTATGTGGCCAACAATATGACCCTCATCCTTGTAGGCGACTTCAAGACCTCAGAGGTCATTCCCCTTATTACGGACAAGTTCGGCACCTGGCCCTGCGGCACCCTGCCCAAGGAACCCACCTACAGCCTACCCGATTTTGCCAAGCAGAAAATCGTCAACGTGCGGCAGACTCCTGTCAAGGCGGGAATCATGATTTTTCCCGGTGTGCCGGAAAACCATCCCGACAAGCTGGCATTGGACATGCTCAGCTCCATCCTCAGTGGCAACACCGGCCTGTTGAACCGTGCCGCCACCGAAGGCCGTTTCCTCATGGCGCAGCACATGACCCTCTCGCTGCAGGATGCAGGCTCCAATGCCATCCTCTACATCCCTAACCTCCTGTTCCAAAGCCATGCCAAGGCCGAGCAGGTGGTGTGGGACTGTCTCGACAGCATCAAGCAGGGGCATTTCAGCGACGACCTGATTGAGGGCATTAAAATGTCCACCTACGCCAACCGTCAGGAATTTGTGGAGGGGATCTCCAATATCTCCAACCTCCTGCTGCAGCTCGAACTACAAGGGCGCTCCTACCAGCAGTGGAAAGAGGACATCGACCGGTGGATGGGACTGACGAGAGATGACATCATGGCGGTAGCCAACAAATACTTCAGCCGCGACCACTGCACACTTGTACGCTCAAAGATGGGTTTCGCCTCCAAGCAGCCTGCCGTCAAACCCGACTGGGAACACCTTGAACCTGCCAACAAGAATGCCTCATCTTCCTTCGCCTACACGATAGCCTCAAACCAGCCTGCCCCCATCCAGCCCCAGGTCGTCGACTTTAACCGTGATGTCAACATCCAGCCCGTCAACCCCCACTTTGCGCTCTACAGTGTCCCCAACCCCTACAACGACATCTTCAACCTCCGCATCAGTTTCAACTATGGCACAATTGACAATCCCGACATCAACAGCGCCATCAACTATTTGGAACAGTTGGGAGCCGACACGCTCGACCTCCTCCAACTCAACCAGCAGCTCAACCTCTACGGAGCCCACTTCGCTCTTAGCAGCGACGACGACAATTCCAACCTCGTCATTAGCGGTCTCGAACAGCATTTGGACAGCATCCTGGCCCTCTGCCACCGTTGGCTTGTCCATCCCCGCCATGATGCGAAACAACTCGAAATCATCCTCGATGCCATGAAAAGTGCCAAGAAGTTTGTCAAGAACGATGCCGACAGCTGGTACAATGCCCTCGTCGAGTATGTCAACTACGGCAACCAATCCTCCTTCCTCCGCACCACACCCTACAAAGAGTGGGGTAAACGCACAGGCGAACAGCTACATGCCGAGGTGTTGCAAATCTTTTCCCGCAATGGTTTTGTCACCTTCTCCGGCAACACGGATCCCACCACCCTTGCCCAAAAACTGGTGCTCTACGGGCTTGTACCCGACAGCGTCACCGACATGCCATCGCGCGCGTATAAGGTAAAGCAGTACACCACGCCCCAGCTCTTCTACTCCTCCAACAAGAAGTTCCTCCAGTCAAACATCAACTTCAATATCCCCAGCACCGAGTTCGACACCCTGCTGCACCGCCCCGACGGCGCCCCCTCCGACCAAGCCTTGGCTGCCCTCTTCAACGAGTATTTCGGCAGTGGCATGAACAGCGTCATCTTCCAGGAGATACGTGAATTCCGCTCCCTCGGCTACAGCACCAGAGGTGGCTTCTCCTACTCCATACTCAACCTCACCCCTGCCTACACCTACACTTTTCTCGGCACCCAGTGCGACAAAACCCTTGAAGGCGTCGAGGCCCTACGCGACCTCATCGTTACTTTCCCCGAACGTCCCGAAAAACTCCAACCCGCCATCCAGCACCTGATCGTCTCTCGCAACAGCAACTACATCACATTCCGCGACCTGCCCTCCATGGTGTGTTATTGGGTTGAAAAACGGGGCTGGAAGCGTGACCAACGTTCCGAACTCACCGAGCAAATCAGCCAGCTCACCCTCGACGACCTCCGTGCGTTCCATGCAAAATACATCATGAACCGCCCGCCTGTAGTTGTCATTTCCGGCAATGCCAAGAAGTTCGACCCCAAGGCTGTTGCCCGACTGTTGGGCGACAATGTAACCCCCACCGAGGTAACCTTCGACCAGCTGTTCCGCTTCTGAAGGGGCTCAGGCACGATACAACAACGGGGATGCTTTTGGCATCCCCGTTGTTTTTTATCGCCTGCCTGTTTGGCGTCAGCGTATAAGCGTTACGGTGCCGGTGTAGGTTTGGTATCCGTCCGGCACTTCCTCGTTGCTGTATCGGCAACGGTACACATAGGCCTCCTGCCTGCAGGGCTGTCCGTTGTGGGTGCCGTCCCAGCCCTCGTCAATGTCTGTGGTGTGGAACACCAGCGCACCCCGACGGTCGTAAACCCACAACTCGAAGTTGTGGATCCCCGTGGTGGTGCAGCGAAACAGGTTGTTGGTGGCTGCCGACGGGGTGAAGACGTTGGGGAAGTAGATGCCGGAGCGCAGAATGCCTATCTGGACGGTATCGGTGTCGGCACAATGAACCCCTGCCACGGCAAGCGCGATGGCAAGGCTGTCGACCGTGTGGGGGACGTTGAGCCGCAGGGGGAACTCGTCGATGGCAAAGGGACTATTATCGTTGTAGAAGACATACCATCTGCGGGCCTGAACACGGCCCGAGCTGCGGTCGTAGGCCGTCAGCTGGCGGTCGTTGAGGGTGATGTGTGGCGGGCGGCACTCGATGGCAGCCGTGACGTTGTCCACCGGTGCTATGCGGAGGGTGTCGGTTGCGCGGCACAGGGGACGCATGCGGTAGTCGGCCTCGACGGTGTAGAGCGTGGCGACGGTGGGGCTGACGCGGACAGTGGGGTTGTTTTCCTGCCCCTCAAGTGTCGGGTCATACGGCGAGGAAGTCCAATGCAGGTAGGTGGCTTCGGTCTCCACTGTGAGCAGGTGGTGCGGGTGGCTGCCGCACACCACTGCCGTGTCGAACCCTATGGCGGGGTAGGGCATTACGACGACGGTGAGTGTAAGCAGGGTGTCGGCCACGGCAAAGTTGCCCGAGACCACGGTGTCAACATATGTGCCGGGTTGCGTGATTACGTGCCGCCCAAAAAGGAGCGTGTCGCCGTGGCATAGGGTGTCCGTGCGGCTCAGCTCCACCATGTGGCGCCCGTAGAGGTAGAGGGTGTGTAGCGAGTCGCAGCCCGCGGCGGTGACATGGCGGTTGACATACACACCCGGCTGCGTGCAGACCATGCCCTCAAACATCACCGTGTCGCCATAGTACACGGTGTCGTAGAATGGCATGTTGTAGACGGGATTGACCACAAGGTGCAGGGTAACGATGCTGTCGCACTGCATGGCGGAGGCAAGCCGGCGGGTGTAGGCTGCCGTGTCGCTCCCGTCATAGTGGAGGATCGTGTCACCCCACCGGTAGCCCGAGTCCAAGAGGTCGCGGCACAGGGTGTCGTACACGTCGAGCGTGTATACGGGCTGCAGGTGCATAATGAGGGTGACGAGGCTGTCAGCCCCATGGGTGGTGGTGAGCTGCCGGCGCAGCGTGTCGGCATAGGGCTGCCCATGCCAATCAAACGAGGCCGTCTGGTTGGCGCAGATGCTGCTGTCGTAGGTGTAGGCCACGTTGCGCCATATGTAGAGGTTGTAGCTGACCAGGCTGTCGCACCCGTGGCTGTTGGTCAGCGTGACAGGCATATTGGTTGTGTCGTGGCTGACGGCAACGCCATGGTACTGCCATGTGGGGGCCAAGTTCTCGACAATCGTGTCGTAGACGGTAGACGTGCTGTTGCCGTAAACCGTCAGGTGCAGGGTCAGCGTGCTGTCGCAGCCGTCACCAGTGGAGCGGTGCAGGGAGTAGGAGCCTGTCGTGGTGTTGGCCCCTAACAGCGTGTCGTGCCAGGCATAGCCCGTGGCAAGCTGCGCCGGGCAGAGCGTGTCGTATTCGTCATAGGTAGCGGAATGGTGGATGACGAGGCTGACCAATCGCACAATGCTGTCGCACCCCGCCGCGTTGGCAAGGGTGTAGGCAGGTGGAGTCGCAGGCGATGCGGTAAAAGTTTGCCCAAACCATGTGTAGCTGTCGCAAGCCTCTGCCACGCTGTCCTTGCTGCTGCTGTGGTTCAACGTAAGGTGCAGCGTCACCGAGCTGTCGCACCCCATGTGGTTGACCGTATATGCCGCCACAGTGACGGTGTCGCTCTGCACCATGGTGTGGCCTGCCCAGCTGAAGGTGTCGCAGGCGGTGGCTACGGTGTCGCCATGGGTGGCGGGGTTCACCGTCAGCTGCAACGTGCGCAGGCTGTCGCAGCCATATTGGTTCTGCAGCGTGTGGGTATATGTGCCGCTGTCGTAGTAAGTCGTGCCCTCAAACAGGTACCCCTGTCCGGCACAGGTGGCGGCATACGAGGTATCGGCCGACACGGGGCTTACATGCAGCGTCAGCGTCAATATGCTGTCCGCGCCAAGGTGGTTCTCTATGGTGTCAATTTGTGTGCCGGGACCGGTAAAGAGGCGGTGATACCACTGCATGGGGAGCCTGTCGGCACAGACTGTGGTGTCGAACACGGCGTGGCTGTTGCCCAACACTGCGAGGTGGTAGGTCACCACGCTGTCGCATCCCACCGCGTTTGTCAGTGTGAGGGTAGCAACCGTATCGCCATAGGCTGTGACGGACCCAAACTGCCGGGGCAGCTGGTTCTCGGAGCAGGTGTCGTAGACGCTTACCACCGAACTCTGACCGACATCGAGATGCAGCACCACCGAGCTGTCGCAGCCCAACACCGATGTGTATCGGCCCGTTAGTGTGTCGGTAACCGGCGAGACGTACACCCTGCCATACCAGGCAAAACTGTCGCACGCCACAGCCACCGTGTCGCCAAACACCGCGGGCAGCACCTCCAAATGCAGCCTGACCACACTGTCGCACTGCAGCGGCGAGGCCGTGTGCAGGCTGTCGGTATAGATGCCGTCGACCATGTCCGCCGCATGGATCAATGTGCCGCCCCACGGGTAACCGGCGTCGAGGGCCGACTGGCAAACCGTGTCGTAGACACTGCTGTCATAAACCGGATACAGCGTCAGGCTCAGCGTCACGATGCTGTCGCAACCCAAGACGTTGGCCAACGTGTCGTCATACAGGCCACTCTCGGCATAGCGCACGCCACTCTGCGGCCACAGGTAAGTGCCGCATGCGGCCTGCACCACCGTGTCTAACCAGCGGGGATTGACCGTAACAAACACCGTGCGGAGAAAAAGGCTGTCCGAAGCCCCGATGCTGTCCACTAAATACTCGCCCTGATCAGCCAGCACCGTGTCAAAAACGTGATACTCCTCCCCCTCGCACAGGGCGACGTAAACCGTGTCGGTCACCATGCAGGGCGACTCAATCAGGAACGTGTGCGACACCGAGTCGGCACACTGCCCGTCGGCCAGCATCGCAAAGAGGGTAACCGTGTGGATACCCGGCGTAAAGGCATGGCGGGGATTGACATCGCCGCTGGTGGTGCCGTCGTCAAAAAGCCACAGGTAGCTCTCGCACCCGTTGGCCATTGAGTCTAAGTGCGCACTGTCGTGCGTCACAATACTCTGGTTCACCATGCGCACCCACGAAAAGCGGCACGACGCCGTGTCGATCAGCACCGGGGTGAACCGCGCAAAAGGATAACGCACGCCCGAGTGGGCCATCATCGTAAAGAAACAATTGCGGTGGGCGTCGTCGTCAGGGGCGCCCACAAACGACAGGTCGCAATAATACACCCCCTCCGACGTAACATGTAGCGAGTCCGTTTGCGAAAGGATGGTGTTGGGGTCGTTGCCCGCATACCAGCTGTAGCTGAACCCCGACGGGGCATAAAAGGTGTTCTCCTCTGCGCTGCAGCTGTTGGAGCGCAGCGCCTTGTTGTCGAGGTCAATCACAAAGTAGGCATAGCCGAAATGGCCGCCCTGGTCGCAGTCGTACGACGTAAGCTTGATGCGGATCGACTGCCCATGCATGGGCGAGAGATCCACGCCCACCGTGGTCCAGTCCTTCCACAGGATGTCGTTGCGCGAACCCCTGTTCCAGCCCAGATTGGCGTTGGCGATAAAGTCGGCGTTATAGCAGGGGCTGATGGTATCACCGGCCGCATCGGTAATTAGGAACGTGAAACGGGGCTGCTCAATCGGGGAGTGGTTGGGGTCCTCGAGCACCGACGCATATTTAAGCAGCAGCATGTCGTAGTCGGCCGTATCCACATCAAAGGTATACGTGATACTCTCGGCCTCCGACCCGGTGTTCGAATTGCCCAAACGCACCGAAGTGCAGTAACCCTCGGGCACGGTGTACAGCTGGTTTCCCGTATAGGAGTCGGTCTCGGAGCGGTCGTTGTGAACCGTGTGGCGCGACAGGTTGCTGCCGCTGCCAAAATCCACCACCCCCACCGCCATGTCCGGGTTGCCGTACGAGCCGGTGCGGCACACCACATGGTCGCCATACAGGTCGTCGTAGGCAAAAGTGGTCTGGCGGCAAAGCGTCATCACCGTGACGATGCACTGTGCCGTGGAGGAGCCACAGGGGGCGGTAATCCGAATCTCATACTCCGTGCTGCGGCTGAGGCCTGTAAAGTGGTACGAGGTGCCGGTATAGTGCGTGGCAACCACCGTCCACGACGAGCTGGAGCTCTGCCTGTAGGCCACCTCCCACTCCGTCTCGGTGCCGCCGGGCGCCCACGAAACCGTTATGTCGCTGTAGCCCACCGAGTCCACCACAATCATGGGGCCGAAACACTGCACCAAAGTCGGGTCGCACGCCGTCAGCGAAATGTTGGGACGGTACGACGAAGAATAGATATTCGTCAAACTGCCAAGCTCAGACACGGTATAGGGCGAGTAGTCGCGGTATCTGAAAAGCGTCCTTGTGTAGCCGCAATTGGTATTGTAGCCATAGAAATTGGAGTACGCTTGCGACTCACCCGCGGGCTGGTTCACCATTGTGGTGACCACCAGGTTGCTCACCCCGTCCCAATAAAACGGAGTCGAAAACGTGTACGTGTTCACCCCACTGGTGCCAATCGGGTGGTATCCGGAATATACATGCGTCATGCCCGCGGTCAGAAACGTGTTGGACGAGTAGCTGTTCTGGTTCGTCGTGCCCAAATACACCTCAAGCTGCTTGGCATAGGTGTTGTTTGCCGTCCAGTTATACTGAATACTGTTCAGCACACCGGGCAGCACACCCATAGCCGTCAATTCCGAAGCGGTGTAGATGCTCTGCGAAACCGTGTTGCCATAGCCCGAATACACCGGCACACCCGTCGCCGTGCTACCGCTCGAGCCCGACACCGACGAAAGGCGGTAGCCGGTACACAGGGTCTGCACCGTCAGCGAGTCCCACTCGCCATAGACGTTGCCCGAGCAAATGGGCCGCACCCGCACCCGATACTGGGTCATGGGCGACAAACCCGTCACGATTGCAGGGCTGCGCTGCGCCGTAACGCTCACTGGTGCGCCGCCGCCAACCGGAGTGGCCACCACTTCGTAGCCCTCCGTTGCACTGGCGCCCTGTATGGCCATACGCCACGACACCGCCAAGCTCGTCACCCCCACATTCTCCACCTGCAGCTGGTTCAATATCGAACACTCCGGCAGCCGCTCCAGCACCACATCGTCTATCAGTAGGTCATTGGCACTGCCGCGCATACGTATCGCCACATAACGGCCGTTGCCCCAATAGCTGTCCAACGTCACGGCCATGGTTTCAAACTCCGTGTCGCCGTTGCGCACACTCCCTACCTTTACAAACGTGTTGGTGTCGAACCAGTCGGTCATCACACCCACGTCCACTTTGCCCGACCCGCCAACCGTCCGGCTGCGCAGCGAAAGGCGCAGCTGGGTAACACTCAGTGTGTCAATATACTCAGGCAAAATCAAAAAGGCATTGTCGCGTGCGCTGGGAAGCACCATGTTCAAGCTGTACACACCCGAATTGGCATCAAACGTCGAGGGATAGAGTGTGGCATAGGGCGAACTGGAAAGCCTCGTCCAGCACGAGTCGATCGTCGCCGATGCGTCGGTACCCGTGGCATCCTCAAAACCGTAATGGTAGGGCAAGTCGTTGTGCGTAAGCTGGCGGCAGGTGGTGCGGAACTTCTTGATCCGGCTGCAACAGGGCGTAAGGCTGTCGGACACACTGCTCAGAGCCACCTCATACACATGGCCGGGAGCCAGCCCGTTGAAAGTGTGGCTCGTACCGTTCACCACAAAGGGGGTTCCACCGTCCAGCGAAAGCATAAACGGGCCTGCGGCCGACGAGGCGTTCCAGCTTACACGGGCCGAATTCGCCGTGACGTTGTCAACCGTGGGGATAGTAGGCAGATTGGTGCAATTGGTGCCGATGCCCAAAGTGGTGTACGACAACTCAAACCCGGAACGAATGACAGACCCGTCGGTGTGGAAATATATTGTCATATATCCCGAAGTGGCGGTAACCGACAATACACCATTCCCGCGGAACTCGCCCAGCTGCGGGGCGGTAGTAACGTCGTTGCCATCGTAGACACGTATGCGGTCGCAGCAATTCTCGGTTTCGTAGTTGCCCCAAAGCAAAATGGACATTCCGGGCTGGGCGGTAATCGTCACATAGCCGTCGAAATAATTGCTGTAACTGCCCGAATTGCCGCCATCATCATATATAAGCCCGTCAGGATTCTGGCAGGCATCGACCGTAACCGTGGTGCCCTGCACCATCGTTACGATGTTCTGCGCCACAATACGGCCGCCATAAATACATAAAACTATCGCAATAAGCAACTTATAATGCAACCTTTTCATAACTGACAAGTATTTTGATTTTGCAAATATACAAATAAAAATCATACTTAAAAAAACTAAATTCTTAAAAACGCACTTTCCGGTCCGGAGCCTGGCAACCCTGTCGCTCAGAATGTAGCATCCGCGGGCATTTGGTGCAACACGCTCGCTCCGGCGCTGCACCGCCCTTGCACCGATGGTTGCTCCCCAGTTGGTCTACAGTTCTTCGACAGTTGTTCGGCACGAGGTAGAACAAGTGTTCTCCAACTGTCGAATGGCGGTGGAGGGATGAGCGGCGGTGCAACGGGGCAACATGCAACAAACAACGCCCCGCAGGCCGACGAAAGGCTATATGCAGGGCGTTGCAGTGTGCCGCTTGGGCGGCAGATGGTATCAAAAACGGTAGTAGAACCCTACGGAAAGGAGGGTGGCCGAGAGCGACTGCAACCCGGCCTCAAAGTTGTTTGTGGTGGCGGAGTAGTCCACCTCACCTGGTTCAATACCGGTTTCGGAGATGTTGATCGGCAGCATATAGTTTGTTGTGGTGCTGCGGTAGGCTATCGAAAGCAGGTCGGCATAGAAGTCCATCCCCACATGGTGTGACAGGGCAAGGGACACCACCGGCACCGCTTTCAGCTCGATCTGGCCGAGGGTGTGTTTGCGCCTTATCTTGAACGAGGAGCCGTCGAGGACGCGGTATTCGGTCTTGGTGGATACGCCAACCCCATAGGAGTAGCCGCCGCTGAATTCGAAGTGGAGCGACAGTTTGTCCCACTGGGCGCATCGCAGGCGCAGGAACAGGGCGCCCGAGGCTTTCATCAGTGTCTGTTCGTCCTCCGAATCAGTTTTCCACGTGGCGCGGTCGCGGTCGTAATAGCCGTCGATGTAGGTGTATATGGAGTTGGATATTCCCGCTCGGAGCCCTACCGCCACCCGCTCGCCAAGGGGTATGCTTAGCTGCGGGGCAAAGGCAAAGGCCATGCCGCGGGGGAGGGTGCTGTCGTAGCCCTTGCTGAGGGTGTAGCCGGTTTGGCTGAACGAAAGGTTGCCTGCTACGGTAAGTTGCGCGTGGGCAGGTACGGAACATATGCCCATCAGCAACACTGCCACGGCGGCCAGGTGGCGATTGACGGGGTTGCTCATGTCGACTATTTCAGCTTGAGGTCGGCAATGGTGTAGGTGGGGTGCAGCTTGAGGCCGGGTACGTAGCCCATTATGCCCGCCACTTTCTCTTTGTCGGTGTATTGCCACACGGTGTAGCGGGTGTCGGGGAAACGGAGCCCGTTGGAGACCACGACGACATGGTAGGAGGCGTAGCGCTCAAGACTGAAGTATTTGAGGTAGGCTTGCTGCGAGGCCATGATGAGCGGTTTGCGGCCGTAGGCCTGCTCCATGAGCTGCAGCAGCATGTCGAGCCGTTTTACATTGATATCGAACGGACTGTCGGGTATTACATAAACCACTGGTGGAAAGTCCAGGTGCTGGCCTTTGACGGCGGCCTGAAAGTTGTCGAACTGCCCTTGTGCCGAGTAGTGGCGGTCGTAGAGGTGCACGGCGGCCACGGGCATGGCGGCCTTGCGGGCCTGCTCGAGGTTGGTGGCGCAGCGCTCGTCGGTGATGGCGGCGCCGGTGGTGGCCATGACAAAGGCAAACTCAAGGTCGTTGCCTTCCACAACGGCAGGCCAGTCAACGGTGCCTTGGTTTTGTGACACAAATATGCCCATGGGGGCGGTTGTCTGTGCGGATGCCATGAGAGGCAGTGCCACAAGGAGTGTGAGTAATATCTTACGCATGTACAATTAAGGTTTGAATACTATGTTTGACTATTGTTTGTTTTCAATTTTGAATTTGCAAAGATACATGTTTTTTTTGATATGGCAATTTTTTTAATGTGTGAATGTGTTAATGTGTTAATGTATTAATGCGTGAATGTATTAGTTCTTGGCACGTCAAAGACTCACGAATAAACACACTTACGAATTCACAAATTTAAAGTGTTAGTTGGATATCATCTGGTCGTAGTCTGACTCGCTGATGATGGGGATGCCTAATTGCTCGGCTTTCTTCAGTTTTTCGGGTCCCATTTTGTCACCGGCAAGGAGGTAGGTGGTTTTGCCGCTGAGGCTGCCGGTGACTTTGCCGCCATGCTGCTCGATGGAGGCTTTGATTTGGTCCCGCGAATAGTGGTCGAACACTCCGCTTACCACAAAGGTGATGCCCTGCAGCCGGTTGCTTAGGCGATTGACTTGGGCCTGCATTTGCAGTCCGGCCTCGCGCAGGCGTTGGACGGTGAGGCGGTGGGCTGGCTGGCTGAAGTAGTGGGCGATGGCGGCGGCGGTTACTTGGCCTATGTCCTCGACGGCGGCCAGCTGGGCGGCGTCGGCGTTGATGAGTGCGTCGATGTTGCCAAAGTGTCGCGCCAGTTTTTTGGCTGCCTCTTCGCCCACGTAGCGTATGCCTAAGGCGTAGAGTACCCGCTCGAAGGGCACTTGTTTGGAGGCTTCGATGCCGCGCAGGATGTTGTCGGCGCCTTTTTGCTGGATGGTGGGCTGGTTGTCGGTTTGTCCGAGTCCGACGAGTTGTTCGCGGCGCAGGCTGTAGAGGTCGGCGACGGTGCGGACGAGCCCGGCGTCGTAGAGCATTTTGAGGCGTTCGGTGCCGAGGCTGTCGATGTCCATGGCGCGGCGGCTTACGAAGTGTTCGAGGTGGCCCAGTATTTGGGGCAGGCAGCCGTCGGAGTTGGGGCAATAGTAGCCTGCCTCGCCTTCAGCGCGCACTAACGGTGTGCCGCACACGGGGCAGACGGGGGTGTAGGCCACGGGGGGCGCGTCGGCAGGCCGCTTGTCGAGGTCCACTCCCACTATTTTGGGTATTATCTCGCCGCCTTTTTCGACAAGGAGGCTGTCGCCCTCGTGCAGGTCGAGCTTGGCCATGAAGTCGGCATTGTTGAGGGTGGCGCGGCGCACGGTGGTGCCGCCTAACCACACGGGCTGCATGTTGGCGACGGGGGTGACGATGCCGGTGCGACCCACTTGGTAGCTGACGCTGATGAGGGGGGTGCTGACGCGCTCGGCCTTGAATTTGTAGGCGATGGCCCAGCGTGGGGATTTGGCGGTGGTGCCGAGGGTGTCCCACAGGGCGGTCTGGTTCACTTTTATGACTACCCCGTCGATGCCAAAGGGCAGGTTCCACCGCTCTTTGTCCCAGTAGTCGATGAAGTGTTTGATGTCCTCGATGGTGTTGCACTCCTCGATATAGGGTTGCACTTTGAAGCCCATTTGCCGTGCGGCTTGGAGGCGGCCGGCATGGGTGGCATACTGTTCGGCGGCGGAGGGGGGCCGGCTGTCGGGCGGAAGCATAAGGAAGTACATGCAGAACATGAGTTTGCGCTTGGCGCACTCGGCGGAGTCCTGCAGTTTGAGCGAGCCGCTGGCGGCGTTGCGGGGGTTGGCGAAGGGGGGTTCTCCGTCGGTTTCGCGCTGGCGGTTCATGGCGTAGAAGGCGTCGAAGGGGTAGACCACCTCGCCGCGTGCCTCGAAGTCGTCGGGATAGTCGCCCCGCAGGCGCAGGGGGATGGTGGCGATGGTGCGGGCGTTGGCGGTGATGTCGTCGCCGACGGTGCCGTTGCCGCGGGTGACGGCTTGCACTAACTGTCCGCGGCGGTAGGTGAGGCCGATGGCCACACCGTCGTATTTCAGTTCGCAGGTGTAGGTGAAGGGTATGCCGTCGAGGAGTTTGCGGGTGCGGGATTCAAAGTCCTCTATCTCCTCGATGCTGTAGGTGTTGCCTAAGGAGAGCATGGGAAAGCGGTGCTGCACCTGGCGGAAGGTTTTGTTGACCTCGCCGCCCACACGGCGTGCGGGAGAGGTGGGGAGTGAGAGTTCGGGGTAGGTGCGTTCCAGGTCCACCAGTTCGCGCATCAGGGCGTCGAACTCGAAGTCGGAGACCAGGGAGGTGTCGTTCATGTAGTATTCGTAGTTGTAGCGGTCGAGGAGCTGTGTGAGCTCGGCCACGCGCTGGCGGGCGCTGTCGGGGGCTGGGGTGGTGAAAAGATCCATTGATGATTGTATTAGGTTTTAAAACACCCTGATGGATTTGCCGATAAGGGCTCAGGGGATAACGAACGTGCCGGAGAAGTTGAGCGACACGGGGCCTGTAAGGCGCACGCGTGTGAAGGCGGTGCCGGTGGGCGAGAAATCGACGCGGAAGTCGCCCCCACGGGTGCAAAGGCGGCGGTTGCCGGTGACTATGGCGCATGCCGTCACGCCCGTGCCGCATGCCCAGGTTTCGTCCTCCACGCCGCGCTCGTAGGTGCGTACCCGCAGGCGACCGTCGGGGAGGTCCTCGATAAAGTTTACGTTGGCGCCCGCGGGCCCGAGGTCGGGCAGGTGGCGCAGGCGGCGCCCCTCCCCTACCACGTCGTAATGTTCCAGGTCGGTCACCCGCTGCACGTAGTGTGGTACGCCGGTGTCGAGCAGCCAGCCGTCGAGACAGCGGGTGACCCCGGCGGCAGGCACTTCTTTCATGCCCAGGGTGACAAGGCCAATACGTTCGTGGCTGTCCCACATGACGATGCACGCGTCGTGCGGGCCGTCGTCGGCAAGGAACCGGAGGCTGGACTGCCCCCCGTCAGGGTGATGGGTGGGAGTGATGCCTAATTGGTGGGCGAAGGCGGCTATACACCGCCCCCCGTTGCCGCACATGTCGGCAGGCAGGCCGTCGGAGTTGTAGTAGCGCATGGCAAAGTCGTAGCCGTCGGAGGCAGGGTTGAGCAGGATGAGGCCGTCGGCCCCAATGCCCATGCGCCGGTGGCAGAGACGGGCTATCTGTTCGGTGGCGAGGGTGACGTTGAGGTTCCGGTTGTCGATCAGTATGAAGTCGTTGCCGGCTCCGTCGTATTTATGGAATGGGATGTTCATGGGGTTGGTTGTCGGTTGCCGTTTCGGGCAGGTCTGTGTTTTGCAAATTCACTGTAGGGGTGTCCAGCTCGGTCTGCCCTTTCACAAGGCGGCGGCTGGTAAGCAGCACCAGGAGGGAGCAGATGACAATGGAGCAGAAGATAACGGAGTAGGTGATGTGCTTGATGATTTCGGCGCCGGGTATGATGGTATAGCCCGCGGCGATGTTTACCTGCTCGGGCATGGAAGCCAGGACGGCCGACACAAGGCCCTTGGGTATCATCATGGACACGGTGAGGCGGTCGTCGGGGGTGTTTTTGCGCCCCACAACGGCAATGAGGAGGAAGCGTGCCGCGAAGAGTGCCGCGGCAATGCCCGCCCCGTAGGCCAGCGCCATGGGGTTGCTGAAGGGGATGCAGATGCCGATGTAGACAAAGAAGTAGGTTTTGAGGATGAAGACAAACTCTTTGAAGAAGCTCTTCTCGTTATCGGCAAGGGGTGTCATGCTGTGAAGATGGAGTTTTTTGAGGAACGACATCTCGAAGTATTCGGGGTTGCCCAGCACAAGGCCGAAGGAGAGCGTGGCGATGGCCCCGCTATAGCCCAGCAGCTCGGCTACACCATAGATGACAAAGACAAAGGCCGGGGTGAGGAACATGGAGTTCTGCAGTTTGCGTATGCGATCCATGAACGAGGACCACACGATGCCGCCAATGGTGCCTATCACCAAGGCCATAAGCACCGAGGCCAGCACCCGCCCCAGCATGGAGCCCACACTTACGTTGCCCAGTTTGTAGCCCTCGATGAAGGCGAGGGCTATGACGATGCACAGCACACCCGATATGGCAGACTCGAGGGTGAGGGTGACCCGTGTCTTGTCGCTCACGCGCATCTGGTTGACTAAGGGGATGACTATGGCGGCGGCGGTGCCTGCCACCATGGAGCCAAGCATCATGCTGGCCTGCAGCTCGAGGCGCACTACAAAGTAGGCCAAGAGCGTAACCACCGTCATGGACAGCAGGAAACTAAGAAAGGTGACCTGCACCACGCCCGTCCAATAGTTGCGAATGGTGTCTAACTTCATGTCGATGCCACTGTCGAAGAGGATGAACAGCAGCGTGAGCGAAGCCAGTACAGGACCTATATCGTCCAGACTGGCCGGGGTTACCCATCCCGCCACCGGGCCGACCAGGATGCCGATAATCATTAGCAGCAGCACATCGGGGATACGCTGCCGGCTGAACCACGCGTTGAACAGGTGGGCGCAGAAGATTAACAGTCCAAGGAATATGTAGGTCATGTTGTCAATGTGTTAATGTGGGCATGTGGGAATGTGTAAATCAATTAACGAATTAACTCATTCATTTAAAGGTCCACCTCGGGGAAGATGATGCGGAACGTGTCGAGCACCGGGTTGACCTTGGACATGGCGTCGTACTTGTCGCGAGGAGAGTAGATAACCGGTGGGCGTTCCTCATACACCACCTCTATCTGGCAGTTGAGCAGGTTGCGGCCCGAGGTGGAGCGCATCTGCTCCAGCATCTGGCGCAAATGGGGTTGCACCTCGGCCCTGACAAAGGCGTTGCCCACCTCCAGCACAAAGAGGTCGTCGCCAGCAAGGCGTATCTTCCGGTCGCGCAGCATGTCCACCAGCTTGGGTTCGCTGTCGGCCAAAGCATGCAGCATGGCCTGCCAGCATTTCTCCAATCCCTGCTGGTCCAATGGGGGTGCCTCAGCCCTGACGGGTTCTGTGGCTACCGGAGCCACCGGCTTGAGCTTAAGTGATATACCTGACACCCGGTGTACCTTACCCACCGGCTCATTAGCCGGGGAGGGTGGCGGAACAGCCGGAGAGGGAGCAGCGACGGGCGGCGGCGCCGGGGTGGGGCTGGCCACAGGGTTGGGCGTTGCCGCCACAGGGGACACAGCGGTGGCGGGCGCAGGGGTCTGCGCCGCATTGGTAGTGCCGTGCTCCGCCTGGGGCGACCTTGCAATCTATGGGTTGGTAATCGCCGACGCCAGCTTCATCAGTGCCACCTCCACAAAGAGGCGCTTGTTGCCGGCATCCTTGTAGCGGTATTCATAGTCGCTCGATATGTCCAGCCAGCGCAGCAGCAAGGGCAGACCGCAGGCGGCCGCCTGCTGCCCATAGCGGGCCCCGGTGGCGTCGCTCACCTCCATCAGCTTGTGGGTGGCGGGGTCGAGTGCCACCATCAGGTTGCGCAGGTGCTCGCTGAGGCCGGTGATGAAATGCTGCCCCTCAAACCCCTTCTCTATCACATCCTGATACAGCAGCAGGGCATTGGACATATCGCCCTGACGGAAATAGTCCACCAGGCGGAAATAGTACTCATAGTCCAGCAGGTTCAGGTTCTCGTTGCACAGCTGGCGTGTAAGGTTGCCTTGGGTAAAACTCACCAGCTGGTCGAACAGCGAGAGCGCGTCGCGCAGGCCGCCCTCGGCCTTGCGGGCAATGATGTGGAGCGACTCCTCCTCATAGCTTACCCCTTCCCTCTCGGCAATGCCCTTCAGGTGGGTTACTATATCCTCGATCTGTATGCGCTTAAAGTCGAACACCTGGCAACGCGACAGGATGGTGGGGATAATCTTGTGTTTTTCGGTAGTGGCCAGGATAAACTTGGCATAGGCGGGCGGCTCCTCGAGCGTCTTGAGGAACGCGTTGAAAGCCGATGGCGAGAGCATATGCACCTCGTCGATGATATACACCTTGTAGCGGCCCGTCTGGGGCGGAATCTCCACCTGGCGCACCAGTTCGCGGATATCGTCCACACTGTTGTGCGACGCCGCGTCGAGCTCAAAGATATTCATCGAGCTCCCGTCGGCAAAGCTGCGGCAGCTCTCGCATTCGTTGCACGCCTCCGTGTCGGGCGTGAGGTTCGTGCAGTTAATCGTCTTGGCCAGGATGCGGGCGCACGTAGTCTTGCCCACGCCGCGGGGACCGCAGAAAAGGAAAGCCTGCGCCAGCCTGCCGGAGCGGATAGCATTCTTAAGGGTAGTAGTGACATGTTGCTGGCCCACAACGCTGTCGAACGTGGCGGGGCGGTACTTGCGAGCTGAAACTAAGAAATCTTCCATAGGGACAAACACAAAAAATTACGCTGCAAAAATACGAAATAAAATCGACATAAAAGAAAATTTGAATGCGTTAATGTGTAAATATGTTAGTGTGTTAGTGATAATCCTATTCCCACATTCACAAATTCAAGCATTCTATCAATCAAATGCTCATTTTACTTTAGACGGATAATGTCGCTCCAACGGGTGGTGGGGTTCTTGCTGCGGAAATCGTGCCTAATGGCATTGGCAAAGACATCGGCCTTGCCCTGGGCATCCTTCTGCCGGTACTGTTGTGCGGCCAGTATCAGCGTCTCTGAACCGTTCACCCTGTTTATGCGGTCAACCACGTCATCCAAGGCCTTCAGTTTCTCAAATCGCTCTGCATTGATGTCAAACAGGTTAAGCTGAATAGGCGACGAAGGGCCAATGCCCATCACGATGACACCCGCCTTCTTGTAGCGGTAGCCGGGTTTATAGATCTCCTCCAGCAGGCTGTTGGCCGACTGCACAATGGTTACCGATGAGCTTGTGGCAGTGGGCAGTTGCACCTCCCTGAACTGCCAGTATTGGGGCAAGTCGTCGCGGAAAAAGTTGGTGTTCAGGAACACCCCCACAACCGAAGCCACCGTGTGCTGCTGCCTAAGTTTCTCGGCACAGCGGGCGGCATAGTTGCTCACGTGGATTTTCAGCGTGTCGAGGTCGGAAATCATGCCGTTGAAGCTGCGGCTGGTGCAGATGCTCTTCTTCATGGCCATGGCCTCGTTGGGTACACAGTCGTCACCATTCAGCTCTGCCCAAGTGCGTTGTATCACAATATTGTTAAAGTTGGCATTGAGGCGCTCGCGCGACATAGTGGCGAAATCGTAGGCCGTCTGTACCCCCATAGCGTTCAGCCTTGCAGCATAGCGGCGACCTATGCCCCACACATCGCCGACGGGGTAAAGCCTCAGGGCCTTGACGCGTTTCTCCTCCGAGTCAATCAGGCAGCAGTGGCGGTAGCCCGGATACCTCTTGGCAAAATGGCTGGCCAACTTGGCCAGCGTCTTGTTTGGGGCAAGGCCCACACTCACCGGCACCCCCACCGAGCGTTCAATACGGTCGTGCAGTCGTTCGCCCCACAGCTTCAGCTCCGCCCGCGCCATGCCGTCCAGATAAACAAAGCACTCGTCAATCGAATAGCGGAAATAGGCAGGAGCCTCCTGCCTTACAATGGCCACCACGCGTGCGGTAAGCTCGCCATAAAGCTCATAGTTTGATGAAAAGACAGCAATCTTGTGGTCGGGGAACTGCTCCTGCAGCCTAAAGTAAGGCATCCCGGCCTTGATGCCCATCCGTTTGGCCTCGTTGGACCGCGCCACGACACACCCGTCGTTATTGCTCAGCACCACCACAGGCTTGCCAACCAGGTCAGGCCGGAACACCCGCTCGCACGAAACATAGCAATTATCGCAGTCCACTATACCGTACATAAGCCTATCGTTTCCAATTGCGTATAGTCCACACCACCACACCCCACACCTCGAAATCGTCGGTGTCGTCAATCCTAATGCTATGATACTGCCTGTTGGCCGGACGCAACTCAATAAAACCGTCGGCCTTGTGCGAGAGGTCGAGAAACTTGATCGTAAATTCATTGTTTACAAACGCCACCACCACATCCCCGTCCGCCGCCTCCACGCTGCGGTCGATAATGGCAATGTCGCCATCGTGAATGCCAGCGTCCACCATACTGTCGCCGTCCACGCGGCCGTAGAACGTAGCCTCGGGGTGCTTAATCATGTCGCGGTTAAAGTCGAGGGTCTCGTGCTGATAGTCCTCGGCAGGCGAGGGAAACCCCGCCTTAATGGCATGGGCAAGCTGCAGCTCAAGCCCGCTTCCAAACTCACCCGGTATAATATGAATTTTCGACATCTTGATAACGTTTCCTATGACAGTCAGAATCAAATTCCGAACCATACTACAAACGTAATGCCTATCTTTTTATTGCCCCACTGGGTGACAAAACCAGCATGTTGTATATCCCCCGACAACGGATGTTCATTTATTGGCTGTTATGCGGTCAATAGGTCTTAATACCAACCTGTCCCCCTTAATCCACTACCCTGCGAGCATCGAGCGAGCCAGCAAAGGACTGCCAAAATTCCACAGCTGCCTCCGTGCAACAGCAGTAAGAAATAATAAGTAGATAGCTTTCTTTATATTTTCTACTAATGTTTGACAAGTTTCATCCCTTGTCTACGTTGTACAAAGTAATGTCGTGACCGAATGGGAGCAATGTTGTTTTCGGTGAGACTCTTCCTTCGCGCGGAGTTTTTCTTTTTCTGTGAGGGATTTCACCACCGTTGGTTACCGCTCCGATTCTGTAGCATATTTATCCCAGCGTTACTCTGAGTGCCTTCCAGGCTCGATGTTGCGTCGCTCTTTATCGCATCGTTTTCCTATATTTTTTCCCCAGTTTTACCATTGTGTATCGAAGAAATGAGGAATAACTAACGAATAAATGACGACGATTGATGGGTGCATCAACGACTGATTATACTTGTCAAACTTTAGTTTCTATTATAGGAAACAGGATTATTTTTAATCACATAACAATCTTGCAAAGAAAATGACAGCGATTTATGATAGGGGGCGGCGGGGTGATTAGATTTAAAGTTTTTAACGCTTTGATGAAAAAATACTTGCGGGTTGGGGATTTTTTTGTATCTTTGTGCGTTGAACTAACAAATTGTACGCCCATGAAAAATACTTATAAGTTGTTTAAAGAGAGCGTTAAAGAGATTACCCAGTACTATTTGCTGCTGGTTGAGGAAACCAAGTCGCAGCGGTTGGTGGGCAGCACCAACGAGTGGGTTCTGGACAATTACTATATGATTAGCGAGCAGGAGAAGGTGCTGAAGGTGGATTTGCGGAGCAGGGAGTTCCGGCGCGTGGACTGGCGCCGGAGGCGCGTGGTAGAGGAGTTGCTGCACGGTTATTTGGAGGGGTGCCACTATCAGATTGACAAGGGGCAGCTGTTCCACTATGTGTGCCAGTACCAGTCCAACCATAAGGATTATCTGACCTATGCCGAGGTGTGCGCCTTGCTGCCAATTGTGAAGACCATGCTGATTGGCGAACTGGCCGACTTGTGCCGCCTGCTGGAGGAGAAGAAGGCTTACCACTACTCCCCTACCGACAAGGCTATGGCCGACATGGACAAGCTGAACGAGGCCGCACAGCAGAACCTGCTGATGATGAATATTTTCAACTCGCTGAAGAAGATGACCAAGCTCCCCATTGAGGAGCTGATTGACGGGGTAAGTTTTTCGGAGCGTGCACTGAGGGGTGAGCGTGCGGGGATGTACGACGAGATGTACGACCGCACAAAGGACGACTACCGCGACCGCATTGTGCGCCTTGCCCGCAAGCAGCATGTGAAGGAGTACGACTTGGTGCGCAAGCTGGTGGAGCATGCCGACAGGGAGGGCGAGCATGTGGGTTGGCAGCTGTTCAAACCCAAGCGGTGGGAACTGCGCGCACACCTGTATATATGGATTGTGGCTGCATTGTCGCTGGCTTTGGCGGCGGGCTTTGCCCGTTTGTCGACCGGCGGCTGGAACTGGGTGGCGGCTGTGCTGGCGGTGCTGGCCATAGTGCCGGTTAGCCAGGTGGTGATTGATTTGTTCAACCGGGTGCTGTATCACGTCCACCGTCCGGTGAATACGTTCAAGATTAAGTTTAAGGACGGTCTGATTCCAGAGGAGTATGCCACAATGGTGATTATGCCCACCATTTTGAAGAACAAGGCCAGGACCGAGGAGCTGTTGGAGCAACTGGAGGTGTACTATCTGAGCAACATAAACCGCGCCAGCGACGGGCAGCGGCTGGAAAGCCGCCAGCAGAACCTTTTCTATACCCTTATAGGCGATGCCGCGGCCGGCCCCGACGAGGATATGCCGTGGGACGACGAGGTGGTGCAGGCGGGTCTGGCCAAGGTGAAGGAGCTGAACGAGAAGTACGGTTCGCACATCTTTAACTTTGTTTACCGCCGCCGCGCCTGGAGCGAGGGGGAGAACTGCTGGTTAGGATATGAGCGCAAGCGGGGTGCGATACTTCATTTCAACGACCTGGTGCTGGGACAGACCACGGAGGAGGAGAAAGCCAAGCGATTCCGTTGCGAGACCATAAGCCAGTGGCTGCAGGGACCGGTGCCGCATATCCAGTTTATCATTACGCTTGACACGGACACGGAGCTGGTGCTTTACTCTGCCCAGAAGCTGATCGGCGCAATGGCACACCCGCTGAACCGCGCCCAGCTTTCGCCCGACGGCCGCCGCGTGGACGCGGGCTACGGCATTATGCAGCCGCGCGTCAACGTGGATGTGGAGGTTACGAACAAGAGCCGCTATGCACAGCTGTTTGCCGGCCTGGGCGGCTTAGACGTATACACGACGGCATCGTTCGAACTGTATCAGGACATTTTCAACGAGGGGTCGTTTTGCGGCAAGGGTATCTATGACCTGAAGGTGTTCCAGAAAGTGCTGAAGGGCACTTTCCCCGAAAACCTGATTCTGAGCCACGACCTGATAGAGGGCTGCCACATTCGCTGCGGCCTGATTAACGACTTGGAGCTGTTCGACGACAACCCCAGCAACTATATTGACGACGCCAAGCGCCACCACCGCTGGACCCGCGGGGACTGGCAAATTATAGGCTGGCTGCGCAACCGGGTACGCAACGAGCGCGGCGAGGTGGTGAAAAACCAGGTGAACACCCTGGGGCGCTGGAAGATTTTCGACAACCTGCGCCGCTCGGTGTTGAGTCTTGCGGTGATGGTGCTGCTGCTGTTTGGCTTTGGCATCTATTGTGCCACAGGCGGGGCATCGGCCTCACCGGCGTGGTTTGTGCTGGCGGCGCTGATAGTGGTGGCCAGCCCCATCGTGTTCTTTATTCTCGGCCAAATGATAAGGCTGCCCCGCTTTGGCAAGCGCTACCATTACTACGCCACATTGATGCGCGGCTTCAACGTGATCGTGTACCGCTCGTTAGTGCAGTTTGCCCTGCTGCCCAAGGAGGCGTGGATGTATACCGACGCGATAGTGCGTGCGTGCTACAGGATGTGGTTTTCGCACAAAAACCTGCTCAACTGGATTACCAGCGACGAGGCGGCCAAGAGCACCAAGGGGACGCTCGGCGACTATGTCGGCAAGTTCTGGTTTAACTATGTGGCAGCGGCTGCAATACTGGGGCTTGCCCTGCTGGCGGGCCCGTGGCACGTGATGCCTATGGCCAGCGCGCTGTTTTGCGTGGCGGCCTGGTGCGGTGCCCCGTTCCTTATGTATTGGCTGGGGAAGAAGTTCCCTCAGGAAAAACGCAGTCTCAACACCAAGGAGACCGAGGAGGTCCGCCAGCTGGCCCGCGACACATGGCATTTCTTCGACTCGCTCATCACCGAGGAGAACAACTGGCTGATACCGGACAACTACCAGCTTAACCGCGAAAAGAAGACCGACTACAAGACTTCGCCCACCAACATTGGGTTCTCACTCACAAGCATTATCAGTGCCGCGGAGCTGGGATTCATCTCACAACAAGAGGCGGTGAACCGTGCCGAACACGTGGTGGACACGGTGGTGAAGCTGGAAAAATGGAACGGCCACCTGTTTAACTGGTACCACATAAAGACCCTCAAGGCGTTGCCCAATTTCTTTATCTCCACCTGCGACAGCGGCAACTTTGTGGCTTGCCTGTACACGGTGATGGGATGGCTGCAAAACATGCAGGGCAGGAACGAGGAGGAGCAGTCGCAAATCCTGTCGCTTGCATCGAAGGTGCACCGCCTCATTGACCAGACCGATTTCATGAAGCTCTACAATCCTGAGCTGGACGTGTTCAGCATCGGCTTCGACTATGGCTCGCACACCCTCCTACCCTACCACTACAACAATTTCGCATCCGAGGCAAGGCTCACCAGCTTTATGACCATTGCCCAAGGAGACGCTCCCTACAAGCACTGGTTCTGTTTGGACAAGACTCTGGTGCAGTACAAGGGCTACAAGGGTGTGGCCTCGTGGTACGGCACCCTGTTCGAGTACTTCATGCCGCTCATTTTCCTGCCCACCTACAAGCACACCCTGATGGACGAGACCTACAGTTTCGCCATCCGTGCCCAGCGGGCTTTCATCAAACAGGTAAACCGTTCGCAGGAGCTGCCCTGGGGCATCTCGGAGACCGCCTACAACGAGCTGGACGACGCCCAGAACTACAAATACCATGCTTTTGGTGTCCCCTACCTGAAATTCCAAAACACCACTCCCGACCGCATCGTCATTTCGCCCTACAGTTCGCTGATGACCATTGACGTGGACGACCGGGCGGTGTACGACAACATGCAGCGGTTCCGCGACCTAAGCATGTATGACAGCAACATGGGATTCTTTGAGAGCTATGACGAGGAGGATCACGTGCCGGTGAAGGCCCACTATGCCCACCACCAGGGCATGATACTGGCCAGCCTGGCCAACTACCTGGCCGGTCACTGCCTGCAACGCTACTTTATGCAGGAGCCAACCATGCGCTCGATGGAAACCCTGCTGAAAGAAAAGGCACAGGTGAAACCCTACATAGACCTGAAGGTTACCCAATACAAGCGCTACCAATACTCGAAGGTGCAGACCGAAAGCGACGCACGCGACTTCGACACCATTTCAAATGTGCCGGAAATCGGCACCATAAGCAACGGGCAATACACCGTACTGCTCAACGACCGTGGCAGCGGCTTTTCGCGCTACCGCAATGTGCTGCTCAACCGCTACCGCAAAATCAGTGCCGACCACTATGGCACCTACCTCTTTATACGCAACCTGCGCAACGACAGGCTATGGTCCGCCACCTATTCCCCCCTCGACGTGATGCCGGAGGTTTACCACATAAGCTTTGCCAGCGACAAGATAGTATATATGCGTGTGGACGAAGGCATCGAAACCAAGACCGAGGTAACGGTGCTCAAAGACCGCTCGGCCGAGATTAGGCGTTTCACCTTTGTAAACAATACTGGGCAGGATGTGGACCTGGAGATAACCAGCTATGGCGAGGTGGTGCTGACCTCCAACATTGAGGACGAAAACCACCGTGTGTTCAACGGAATGAAAATACAGAGCGAATACGATGCCGAACACGAGTCCCTCCTGTTCAACCGATTGGTGCAAGGCACCCAAGACAGTCGCCACTATATGATACACAAGCTGTGGGTGGCCGAAGAGGACACCCCCGACGACGAGAGCCACACTGTGTCCAACCCCATCTCCAACCTGGTGGAATACGAAACCTCACGTCTGAAATTCCTGGGACGCGGGGGCAGCCTGCACCACGCCGACATCATCGAGAGCCGCCGTACACTCACCGGCACCGTGGGTACTACCCTCGACCCCATAATGAGCATGCGGCGCCGCATTCACCTGCCGGCTGGCAAACAGGCCGAAGCCTATATCCTGACCGGATTTTCCAAAGCACGCGAACACCTGCTGCAACTCACCAAGCAGTATCAAAGTCCCCTCGACATTGAGCATGCTTTCAAAACAGCCTCCGTATTCAACAACATGCGCACCAACATGTCGCTGCTCAAGGGGGCCCAGATGCGGCTGTACAACAGCATCTCGAAATACATGGCCCAAACGGCCACCCTGGGCAACCACCGTCAGGAAATCCTGGCACAAAACACCCTGTCGCAAAGCAACCTGTGGCGTTTCGGCATAAGCGGCGACCTCGCCATCCTCCTTTTGGAAATCGACAGCATAGACCGCTCAGGCTTTGCCAAGGAGATGCTCCGGATGTTTGAATACTTCAAAATCCACGGCCTGCTGCTCGACCTGGTTATCATCAACGATGCCCAGGGCTCGGACCGCGAGGGCCTGTCGCACTTTATCCGCAACATGGCCAACACCGAGCACCTTTGGGCCACCCATCAGGAGGCCGGCCACGTATATGTGCTGAACGGAAACGACATAAGCAATGCCGAGCGCACCCTGCTGCGCACCGTTGCACGCCTGTGCTTCAACACTCACGACGGAATGAACATCCAGCAGCAGCTGGAGGCACTCGAAAAAGCCAACCAACACTACCAGGACAAGGTGGAATACCCCGTCATGAAACCCAGCGCCAAATTCCGCGTGTGGAGTTCGCTGGACTTCTACAACCAGTATGGCGGTTTCGACAACAACGGCCAGGACTACATTGTCACCAACACCAACACACCCATGCCTTGGGTCAATGTGCTGGCCAACCCCCGTTTTGGCTGCATCATAAGCTCCACTATGGCCGGTTTCACCTTTGCATTCAACGCACAACAGTTCAAACTCACCGGTTGGAGCAACGACATAGTACGCGACAACGCATCCGAGATGCTGCTTATCAACAAGCAGCAATTCGTGCCCGCCACCGCGCGCCACAGCCAAGGCTACTCCGCCTTCGACGCCGACTACGACAACATGCGTGTCATGGTGCGCGTATTCGTATCCACTGAAAAACTGGAAAAATACTACCAAATCAAAATCGAGAACAAGACCGACGCCCAACTGCCGGTACAGCTCGACATGGTTTACAAACTGGTGATGGGCACCAACGAGGAGAGCACTGCCCGCTACCTCTACTCCGAATGGGACAAGGAGCACAACACCTTAGTGGTGCGCAACGTCTATCACGAAATCTACCGCAATACGCGGCTGAAGCTCACCGCCACCGAACCCATCACCGATGTGTCGCTCAACTACCCCAACCGCAAAAACCTCGGCTTTGGCCTCTCCATCCCCCCTGCCGGTAGCAAAGAGATAGCATTTGTCATAGCCGTGGGCGATGAAAACCACCCATCCGAGACAGAAACCTATTCCATACCGCAAATCAACAACGAATACGACCGGGTAATCCGTTTCTGGGACGACAAACTCTCCCATATCCAAGTCGAAACCCCCGACAAGTCGTTCAACTACATGCTCAACCGGTGGTACCTCTACCAAGTCTACTCGGCTCGCCTCTATGCCCGCGCCGGTTTCTACCAAGTGGGCGGTGCAACCGGTTTCCGCGACCAGCTGCAGGATGTGATGAGCATCCTGTATAGCGATCCCGACTACGCTCGCCGCCAAATTCTGGACCACGCCGCACACCAGTTTGCCGAAGGCGATGTGCTCCACTGGTGGCATTCCAGCATGCACCTTGGTGCACGCACCACCTTCAGCGACGACTACCTGTGGCTGGTGTTTGTCACCTATCAATACATAAAGGTGACGGGCGACAACGACATCCTCTCCGAGACCGTACCCTTCTGCCAAGCCGACCAACTCACTCCCGGCGAGGCCGAACGTTGCCTCAACTACGCGGTGCCTCAATCCACCGACCAGCACGACCCGCGCTTCGAGTACGCCACACTCTACGAACACCTGCGCCGCTCCATCAACCGCTCCATGAGCCGCATTGGCAGCCACGGCCTGCCCCTTATGGGATGCGGCGACTGGAACGACGGCATGAGCCGTGTGGGCGTCGAGGGCAAAGGCGAAAGCGTATGGGTGGCCTTCTTCCTGGCCGACCTCCTGCCCAAAATGGAACAGCTCACCCAACTCATGCCCGGAGCCGACCTCTCCTACTGCAGCGAACTGGTCGACTTCCGCACCCGGCTGGTGCATGCCGTGCAGGACAATGCCTGGGACGGCGCCTGGTTCCTCCGCGCCTTCTACGACAACGGCGACCCAATGGGCAGCCGCAACAACACCGAGTGCCAAATCGACCTCATCTCCCAGGCATGGAGCATCCTCACCGACGTGGCTACCCCCGAACAGAAGAAAACCATCCTGCGCGAATGCGACAACCGCCTTGTCAACCGCGAACACGAAATCATACTACTGCTCACTCCGCCCTTCTCGCGTGCCTCCAACAACGGACAAACCAGCCTCCACGACCCCGGCTACATAGCCTCCTACCCCGCCGGGGTACGCGAAAACGGCGGCCAGTACACCCATGGCGCCATGTGGTACATCATGGCCCAGCTGAAAGAAGGCAACTACGACATGGCCTACTTCCTCTACTCACTCATCAACCCCGTGCACCGCACCCAATCGCTGGCCGACGTGCTCAAATACAAAGTAGAGCCCTACTGCATAGCAGCCGACATCTACAGCAACCCGCAGCACCCCGGCCGCGGCGGCTGGACATGGTATACCGGCTCGGCCTCATGGGCCTACAAAACCGGCATCGAAAACATACTCGGCATACGCAAGGAAGGCGACACCCTCACCATCGAACCCCACGTACCCACCGACTGGCCCTCGTTCACCATCCGCTACCGTTTCGGCAGCAGCCTCTACATCATCACCTACCAGCACAACGACCAACCCACCGACACTCCCGCCACCATCACCCTCACCGACGACGGCCAAACCCACGAAGTACTCATCCACTAACATGACCCGCCTGCCACAGACCGCCACACACATATCCCGCCCGATTGCCCCAGCCCTGATACTGGCACTGCAGTTATTGCTTTGCACCCTGCTGCAAGCCCAAGGGGTGGCCCAAGCCGAATACCCCTACAAGCGCGACATCGAAAAGGGCAAATACGATAAAGTGCTGGGCAAGCTGCAACGCCGCCTCAGCCGCGACACCGCCAACCTGGAATGCCACTACGCCGCCTACCGCCTCTACAGCGACACCGCATTCCCCCGCCACAGCAGCGACACAGCCTACGCCCACCTTGTACGCGTCCGCAACCTCTTCGCCTCCGCCCAACAGAAACAGCTCGACCGCTGGGCACGCGACAGCTACAGCGGCGCCCTCTTCGACTACGACTTGCAGCGTGTATGCCGCATGGCCATGCAACAAGCCCACGCCTCCCACACCCTCGACGCCTATCGCCACTTCCTCGACTACTACACCCTGGCCCCGCCCGACCAGCGCGACAGCATCACCGACAGCCGCGACACACTCGAATTTGCCCAAACCCGCGCCCTGGGCACCTTCGAGATGCTACAAGACTTCATACGCCGACGGCCACAATCCAAAGTATTGCCCGATGCCGTGCGGCTGCGCGACAGCATCGCCTTTGCCCAAGCCGACAGCAAACACACCACGGCCGCCTACGACAATTTCCGCCTGTCCTACCCCGAATCCCACCTCTTCTCCCGTGCCACCGACAGCGTCCACCTGCTGGAATACCGCCACGCCCTTCACTACAACGCCGAGCAATACTACCGCGGCTACGTAGCCCGCTATCCCGAAAGCCCCTACTCACCCCACTGCATCCACCTTGCCGACAGTATCGAGTACTATCGCAGCATCGACTCGTCCGACTGGCACTCCTACCTTCTGTATCTCGATGCCCACAACCAAAACACCGCCTGGACCACCCACGCGCTCCACAGCCTGGCCCGCTTTGCACTGCACCACCAGCACCTCGCCGCCGCCGACCAGGCCGTAAGGCGCATGCCCGTTGGTGCCCCCCTGCGGCAGCCCCTCGCCCTCATGCTCCACCAAGCCTACCTCCACCCCTCCATCCGCAACTTCAGCCGCTTCTACAGCCGCTACCCCAACCTCATGGACCCGCTGCAACGCAAACGCGACTCGCTCGCACTCCAACTCTATGAACACTACGACTACCGCATGGCCGACAGCTGCATACGTGTCCTTGCACCCGGCCGCGAGGCGTTCCTCATCCTCCAGCAAATACTGAAAGACGACATCGACCACCACCGCTGGCACGCCGCCGTTTCCACCCTAAACCGCTATGCAGCCCACTTCGGCGCCGACTACGACTACCGCCAACTCCTTGCCACCCTGCAGGCCGACGACCCCGGCCCGCACAAAGCCACACCCCTCTCCAACGCCGTCAACACACCCAAAGGCAACGAATATGCCCCCGTCATCACCTCCGACGGCACCACCCTCTACTTCGCAGCCAAAGACCGCCCGGACAACATAGGGGGCGAAGACGTCTTTGTGACACACTTCAAAAACGGCAAATGGAGCCCTGCCACCATCGAGATGGACCTCAGCCACACCTACGGTAACGAAGCGCCCGTATCCGTCACCACCGACGGCAACACCCTCCTCCTCTTCCAAAACGGCATCCTCTATCAGGCCGACCGGACCATAGGCGGGTGGCACACCCGACGCCTGCCCGACATCATCAACAGCAGCACCTGGCAGGCCGACGCCACCATCGCCGCCAACAGGCGGATCATCCTGTGGGCCGCCGCAGGCCGCACCGACCGCGAGGCCGACTCGTCCGTAAACCTCTATGCCTCACTGCTCGACAGCAACGGCCGCTGGAGCGAACCCTTCGAACTGGGACCCTCCATCAACACCCCGTTCGACGAACGCTCGCCCCTGCTCCATCCCGACATGCACACCCTCTACTTCTGCTCCGAGGGACACGGCTCATTAGGGCAAATGGACCTCTACATGTCCACTCGCCTAAGCGACGACAGCTGGACCCAATGGTCCACACCCATCAACATCGGCAAAACATTCAACACCACCGGCGACGACTGGGGATACAAAATAACCACCGACGGGACCAAAGCCTACCACGCCAAAGCCGACCGCACACAAAACATCCACACCGTCCCCATCCCCAAAAACATGCGCCCACGACCCGTCACCGTCGTCACCGGCACCGTGACAGACCGTGTCGGCCGTCCCGTCTCCACACAGATTTACTGGGAAAACCTTGCCACCGGGCAGCCTCTCGGGCAGTGCAGCACCGATCCCGCCACAGGCCGCTACCACATCGTCGTGCCGCGCGGAATCGACTACGGCTTCTTCGTCCACGACAGCATCTATTTCCCCGCCTCATTCCGACTCAACCTCAGCCTCCCATCTCCCGACAGCAACACCGCCATCACCACATCCACCTTCAACCTCCAACTCGTCACCTACCTTCAAATGACCGACGACGGATTAGCCCAAACCCTCAACAACGTGTTCTTCAACACATCCGACTGGCACATCGCCCCCGAATCCCATGCCGAGCTACAGCGCCTTGCCGCCATCGTAAAACAAATGCACCTCAACGTCGAAATCACCTGCCACACCGATGGCCAGCCCGGCGACACCGAGAACTCAACCCTCACGCAACGCCGTGCCGAGCAGCTGGGCATGTATCTGATCGAACTGGGCTGCCGTCCATCCGCCGTCAACGCCAAAGGCATGGGCAGCGAACACCCCGCCTCCAAACGCGGCAGCCTCCACCGCTCCAACCGCCGCATCGAGGTCCGCCTCACCCGTTAACTCACATTATTATAATGCACCATCCAGTTGTGGCGGATTTGTAATCCGCCACACATTCCCGCCTGTTATGGCGGATTTGCAATCCGCCACACTATGTAATTGCGGGGGCGGATGAAGGCCAGCGGGACGGTGGTGCCGGGTTGATACACCGTTCTTGTGCCGCTCTTTCTGCGGCTCATATTGTACAGATGCTTGAGAGTTGTTCGAATTGTGTCGAAGAACTGCCGACTAAATGTAATAGAAGTGTAGAACAAGGTTGGGTGCAGCATCCTTGCAGCGGCGAGGGGAGCGCGGCGGGCGCTATGCAAAAAAAACAACGGACGGAGCCAGCCGTTGGCTCCGTCCGTTGTTGCGGGGTGTTGGTTTGTGCTACTGAACCATTAGTTTCTGCATGCTGGTTTGGCCTTGGGCCGTTATTTTGACATAGTACACTCCCGCCGGCCAGGCGGCCACGTCAATCACAAGCCGGGTGCCACACGCTTTGTGGCGGGTTACCAGCCGCCCCACTGCATCGCGGCATTCAATGCCGTCCATCGGTATTTGTGCCTTGACTTCGACCTTGTTGCGTGCGGGGTTGGGTTGCAGTGCCACCCACTGCGAGGCGACAGGGTCTATGCCTTCGGTGCGCTCGAAGAGGGCTGTCAGCACGGTGTCCTGCGTCAAAAGCAGACGGCGGGGGTTTTCGTCGTTGCCGTCGTCCCAGCCGACAAAGCGCGCGTTGGCCTGAGAGGTTCGGGCCGAGAACTCGAGCAGCGAGCCGCCGGAATAGAGCCGTTGCCCGGCAAGGGAGTCGGCTCCCTCGACGAGCGATACCACGACATAGCCCAACGAGGCGTCGTTGCTCTGCCCTGCGGCTTGGTACCAGTGTACCTCGTCGGGAGTGCGGAAAGCGACGGTGTCGGTCCAGCGGCTGTGGTATGCCCCGTCTTCATATTCGTTGCGTACAGCCACACGGTAGTGGGTGCCAGGGGTTAGGCCTTGAAGCTGGAGGACGGTGTCGGCTGTGTAGTACAGCATGGTGTCCGCACCCTGTGGTGTGTGGCTTGCCAGCAGCAACGTGTACCCTGTGGCGGCGCTGCTGTCGGCTATATGGACGGTGGCTCCGTGTTGTGTCACTCCGTCCACAAACACCCCTGCAGGGTTAGCGATGGCTTGGATTTCCACATTGTCGAGGTAGACCACGAAGGGGTTGTTGTCCGGACTGAATACACGCAGGGCAAGTCCCGACCCCTGCACATCGTGGTGCGTCATGGGTATTGCCTGGCGTGCATATATAGCGACAGCCGTCACGGTGTCGACCGGCAGGAAGGAGAACGGCTCGTTGCCGGGCTGTATGGTTCCCACGGCTATGGCCACGGCACCCCCTACGGGGCTGAAGGCGTGGAACGAAAGGAGCAGCGAGGCCACGTCGACCAACGCGGTGTCGAAGTCGGGCAGCACGGCCGTCACCGCACTCGAGCCGTTGCCGCTCAGTTTGAGACAGGAGCGACCCATGTAGGCCATTGCCGTGTCGACCAGCGCCGTGGCGAGGCTGTCGCCGTAGATGCGCCAGCAAAGTGGCTCGTGGCCATGGGCCAGCGAGGGCGGAAGGGTTTCGAAACCGTCTATCCATGGCAGCCTGGCAACGGCACGACAGGAGGTGGTGAACTCTACCTCAACCGGTTCGGAGCTTTCGCCTGAGCGGCAAAGTGTGGAGAGGGATATGCGATAGTGTTTCCCGGGCAGGAGCATGGGCAGAGAGAGCGACGTGGAAGGGGTGACAATGGTGCCGCTGTCGGTAGCGTCGGCGGAGCGGTAGCGGCACATGTAGAGCGAGTCGTTCAGGTAGGGTCTCCAGCTCAGCAGGGCGTTGCCGCCGGTGTCGGCGGCCACATGCACCCCGTGGGGCTGCGTGCAGAAGGGTGGCGCGAGGGTGTCGACGGCCATCGAGAAGCGTGCCAAGGGCATAATCGCGACGCGGGAGCCGGGAATGGTGCCGGGATGGGCCCCGTAGCTCTCGTCAGTATCATGCCCCCTACGGAGGTAGTAATGAGGCATATTGCTTTGGTATGCAAACTTCCAGTCAGTAGTCCAGTTCGTAGCGTGGTAGGATATGGCCACAGCCAGATTGTCCCGACCATTATACTCAAATGGAGGATTCAATACGATTGGGAACCAGCCCGTGGCCGACGGGAGCACCGAGGGGCTGTGGTATACCTGGGTAAGGTTTGAGGCCTGCAGCCACGCTGAGTCTGAAGGGTGGGAAGCCAGCGGGGTGTGACCCATATAGATGGTGACACTGGTGTCAAGCCTGTCTGTACCCACCTGTTCGGCATAGTACCACAGCGTGTCGATATAGCCATACGTCCCAATCGAGTCGGCCTCATAGATTGTCTGGCTCCAGCCGTGCTTCCAGAACACCTCTATCGGAGCCGGACCATTGATGTGCGGGGCGTTGGGGTCGCCCACCTGTGCCAGGTTGTATGCCATGCCCATGCCTGTAGTCCTGAATGTCAGTGTCGGTGAGTATGTACTTGTATCTCCCGTAGTGCAGAATCCCTGCACTTTGGCAACATAGTATGTGCGGGGCTGCAGGCCCGTGAGGGTTGCCTGGTTGCCGGTGATGGGGATGGTGTCCGTCTGCGAGCCGTCGGGCAAGCCGATGACCAGCTGCCCTTGCTGCACGGGTGACATGCCCGACCACGAGAGGGTGGCGGTGCTGTCGCCGAGGGCGGTCACCGCCAGATTGGCGGGACTGGGGCAGGAGACCACGGTGCAGGAGTCGATGCCGTAGAAGAGGCCCGTGTCGCCAGCGCCGCACACGGGGCGCACCTGGAACCAGTACATCTGGCTGCCGCGCAGCCCAGAGAGGGTTGTTTGGGGTGTGCCGGACACCAGGGCCGAGCCGCGGGCGCCGTTCTGGCCCCGGTAGACCACCTGCCAGTCGTGTTCACCGCCCTGGGGGTGCCAGGCAAGGGTGACGCTGTCGTAGCGGGAGTCCACCACACGCAGGCTGTCCACGTTGTGGCAGTTGGCGGTGTAGAAGGAGAAACGGGTGACAGGGAGATTTGGGAAAAGGGTGCCGTTGCGGCTGCCGATGGTGCTGGGGTATTGGGCAAAGGTTGTGTCGGCCCCGGCGCGATAGAGGACCACCCCTTGCTGCATATAGGTGTAGTTGTAGGAGTCGAAGCTGTAGTACTGCTGGTTGAAGTTGCGGCTGAAGACCAAGGCCAGGTTGCCACGGCCGTCGTAGTAGAAAGCCGAGTCGAGCACAATGGGGACCCACTGGTTGTTGGAGTCGGCGGTAAGTGTGCGCCCGTGCCACACGCGGTGGAGGCGTTCCTCGGGCACCCAGTCGGAGGGGCCTTCGGCGTGGTCGAAATCGCTGATGCCCATGTAAAGGGTCACGGAGGTGTCTTGGTCCTGATTGAGGTTAACCCTGCTTTGGCAATGGAACCAGACGGTGTCGATCCATCCGGCAGTGGCGTACTGTGTCATGGGGTAGAGCAACTGGGTCCAGGTGTGCTTGTGCGTCCGGTTGAAGGGCTGGTAGGTGGCGCCGGCGGGGCCCAGGGTGTCGGTCTCGATGCGCAGTGCGGTGTGGTGGTCGGCCGGGGCGGTGGCAAAGCGTCCGTGCACGGGCAGACTGGTGTCGGCCCCGCTGATGGCGCGCACCGTTATGTTGTAAGCCCGGAGGGTTAGGGGCGTGTAGGGCTGCAGCCCGGTGATGGTGCACGGCTTGGCGGTAGCGACAAACACGGTGTCGAAGCCGTCCTCCTCTTGTTGGCACTGCACCAGCCAGCGGGTGGCCTGCCCCTGCTCGGTCCAGTCAATGGTTATTGAAGTGGGGGTGCAGGCGGTACGGTGCAAGTTGTCCACGGGGTGGACGGTGCTTTGCTCCACAATCAGAGTGTCGATCCGGAACTGGGCGCTTGTCGGCACCCGGAAGGCCAGGTGGCATCCCTGGCGCATGCGGTTATAGAACGTGGTGCGCCATGCCACGGTCATGGACGAGTCGAAGGGTACAAAGGAGGAGAGGTCGGAAGCGTTGTCCATCAAGCCCACCTGCAGCATGGAGGCGTGGGTGTAGCCACAGTCTAAGGTGATTTTGAGTTGGTCCATCCGCACGACAGAGGTGTCGAAGAGGGGTGATATGAAGTACCGGAGGTTGGTGGTGGTGTCGGTGGTCTCGGTCCAGCAGGGCATCTCGCCGGAGGAGTAGAGTTTCAGCGAGGCATCCATGCGGTAGGGCAGCCGGTTGATGGGTCGGCAGGCGGTGAGGAACTTGAGCGTGTTGGTGTAGTAGTTACTCATCGTCGAGTCGTCGCAGATCGACCTGAGGCGGAGGTAATAATAGCGGTTGGGGAGCAGACTGTCTATGCGCAGGGCGGTAGTGTCGGTCTGCACTGTGGTGTAGGAGTTGAAGTCGGTGGGATGGGTGGAATAGGATACCCGCCATGCAGCGGCTCCCGGTGTGCGGTTGCGCCACGACACATAGACCGTGGTGTCCACTACACTGTCCACTTTGGCACCAAAGGGTGCATAACAGCCCCCTATGGTGTCCACCGTCACCCGGCTGAAAGCCCTGCCCTGTTCCCACCTTATGGCCAGCCGCCCTTGTGGGCCGCGGTAGCGTGAGAAGTCGGTCTCTATTCCCCAGTCGGCAAGGTTGAGTGTGTCGTAAGGCACAAAGGTTGCGGGGTCGTCGGGGTCGGTCACCACGCCCACCTCGCGCAGGGCCACAACACCGGAGTAGTTGAAATGCAATGAGGACAATGGGGCATCGAATTGCGGAAGCACAGCCACTGCCTTTACCGCCACTGCCGAGTCCAGTTCCTGGGGCGTGGGATTACGGGGCAGGAGGTTCACACCGTTCAGCACTGCGTCGTGGAGTACCCAGCAGGAGTCGAATGCATCGGCAGCGTTGGTCGGGGTGAGGCTGAGCGTGTAAGGCAGCGGTTGCACACCGCAGAAAGTGCTGACGGTGAAAGGACCCGCCCACAGGGAATAGTAGTCGCCGCAACGACGGCGTACATAGATATCGTATTTGGTGCCGGGGTTCAAGTTGGTATAGCGCACGGTGTCGTCCCACGACAGCCAGCTGAGCGGAGCATAGAGGCCCACGGTGTCGGGCTGGAAGCCGACGCTGCCCAAGACGACGTGGTAGAGGCTGTCGTGCTGGCCCATGTGGACGGTGATGCTGCTGTCGGTGGCGGTGAACTGGACAGCGGGACGCGGACAGACATCAGGCCCAGCGCAGGAGCGCAAGGCAAGCACTGGGCGCCCGCTGGCGCCGGTTCGCAATTGGCTCACCCAACTGGCTCCAAACTGTGACTTGTAGCGGCACACCGATTTGCCATTGGTGGCATAGAAGCGGCGGTCGGATATGCCGCCGGCATTGCCGTTGCGCTGCACGGCAATCATCAAGTGTCCCCGTCCGCTGAAGGCAAAGGCAGTGTCGAGCACGATGTAGTTCCAGCCGGGCATGATGGCGACCGAGCCTGAACCTTTGCTGGTGTACACGAGGGTCATGCTGTCGAGCGGCACGCTGTCGGCTGTGGCGTTCAGAGCCCTTACGGGCACCTCTTTCATGTATATACTCAGTTCGGAGGCGCCATAGATGGTGGTGGACTGCATGCGGAAGCCCACCTGCCGGATGGTGCTGCCGGGGTAGATGCCTGCGCCCTCGATTTCCTCGCGGGTATAGACAGACCAGAAGGTGTGGTAATATTGCCCGGAGCTTGCCACCGAGCCTAATGGCAAATAGATGGAGGTGTTTGTTCCGTTCACCACAATGGTGTCCTGCCATGTGTAGCCGGAGTCGCATGTGGGGGTCTGGGCCATGGCTGCGGCTGCCCACATCAGGGCCACGACCAACATAATGTTTATCTTAATCTTTTTCATCATAAAAAATGTTTTGCTATACTATTAGAGCCGCAATGTTGGCAAAAAGTGACATGGCGGGGTGTGATGGATTGAAAAAAAAGTGGAGACGCGCTGTTAGCGGTTGCCGTGGGCGGACAGGAGGAGGCAGTGTATGTGCTGCACCTGCCGTGAGCGGGGGTTGCCCTCATAGTTGAGGATTACGTAGTCGGCACGGAGCATCTTCTCCTCAGCACTGAACTGGTTGGCCATGCGGGCTTCGAGCTGGGCGCGTGTGGCATGGTCGCGCAGTTGCAGGCGGCGTATCCTTTCGTCGCGGTCGAGATAGACACACACCACTTTGTCCACCATGCGGTCGAAACCATACTCATAGACTATGGCACTTTCGAAAAGCACATAGGGGGCATCGCCGTTTAGGGATACGAACTGCACAAAGTCGTTCCATACCCTTGGATGGACCAAGGCGTTGAGACGGTGCAGCATGTCGGGGTCGGAGAAGACAATGGAGGCTATGGCGCGTTTGTCGACGCTGCCGTCGGCGAGGAAGACCCGGTTGCCAAACAGGCCGCGTATCTCGGTGAGGAAGTCGGGGTCGGAATAATAGGCACCCGCCACATCGTCGGCCACAAACGTGGGGACTCCCAACGAGCGGAACTCGTTGAGGACGGTGGTTTTTCCACATCCTATGCCACCAGTGAGGGCTACAAGCAGCGGGTTAGAGGCCATGGCGGTTCAGTTGCGGAGAGCCACATAAGGCAGGGTGGCGGGTGTCACCTGCTTGATGCGTACGTTGTTGGGGAAACGGGTGACGAGAACGGGCAGCTCCTTGGCGGGATGTGCGGGGTCATATGTGGCCACTGCCTCTATCTGGTCAGCCGAGATAAAGTCATAGTCGTTCACCGGCACCCATAATGTCACGTTCACCCGTGGGGGTATAAGGCGCAGGGTGTAGCGGTCGTCGTAGCTTTGTGGGGATACGGTGACGGAGAGGGTTTTCTCGGCATAGCGGTCGACAGGGAGGAATACCCGCACACTGTCGTGCGAGGAATGGACGTCGGGATACCGCCGCCACACAGGGTCGAGCGGGAGGACATGCCAGCCGCTGTCCCTGATGCCCTCAATGGCATACTTAAGGGTGGAAACCTCCTTGATTTGGTCCAACGAAGCGGGGTCGCCATAAAGCCATACCGTGTCGGGCTGCACAACGGGCATGCCAGCCAGGCCCCGCTGGTCGACGAAAAAGAAGTCCACATTGCGCAGCTGGGGCACATAAGGACGGCGGCGCCGCTCGGTGAGCGATATGCGGAGGCTCTCGGTCGTGGAGGAGATGCCGTGGGTGCCGTCAAACCCATACTGCTTAATCACATCGTCGAGCAAGGCGGGGTTCACCTTCACCACCGTGTCGCCGTTAATGTTGATGGTATAGGGCTTTTGGCGCACAGTACGATAGCGCGATATGGCCAAGAAACAGTTGGAGTTGATGGTGACCGGCAGCAGGGTGTCGGCGTATGTTACCACATAGCGTGCCGTGTCGAAACCCGTCCACCTCACATGCACATCGACAGGGTAGTCGTCATGCTCGGACATGGCGGCCATAAGCCACACAATGGCTGTGAGGACAAGTATTACCCAAAAGGAGCGGCGCCGGAACATGCGTTAATGCATTAATGCGTTAATGTGTTAATGTGTTCAATCGTAGGTTGATTTACACTTTTCACATTAACACGTTTACACACTCCTTTATTTTTTCTGTGCAGGCTGTTCGGGGATAGGCTGAACCATGGATTTCTCAACGGTGACAATCACGCCGTTGGATATTTCCACATCGATAGTGTGGTCTGCCACTTCGTGTACCTTGCCATAGATGCCACCGCTGAAACTGACGCGGTCGCCTTTCTTGAGGCTTTCGCGGAACTCGCGTTCTTTCTTGGCTTGTTTCTGCTGGGGACGCACCATGAGCAGCCACATCACCACGAAGATGAGAATAAGCCAAATCAGCATGCTGCCGCCGCCTGTGCCACCCTGGGCTTGGAGAAGAAGGAAAAGTGTGTTCATGTTTGGAGATTTAAATAATTAAAACTGTTCTAATACTTTGAAGTGTTGATTCGTTGTTGTGATAATGGAGGTATTGTCTATAATCAGTAACCCACCTGAGCCGTAATCTTGAGCGTGTTGCGCGCAGGCTGGGCATTGGAGTTTACGGTCACTTCCTGATACTGCTGACCAACCTTGCCCTTGGAGTTGAACGAGACGGTCACATAACCCTCCTGGCCGGGAGCGATGCGCCCGCGGGGGAAGTCGGCCACAGTGCAGCCACAGGTGGCTGAGCAGCCACTGATGACAAGGTCGGCATTGCCAGTATTGCGGAAATGGAAGCTGTAGGAGATGCTTTCGCCTTGGGTGATGCGGCCAAAATCGTGCAGGTCTTTGTCGAACGAAATGACAGGTATTTGAGCCGTATGGTCATAGCCCTCTGCACTGATGGGATTGTTGATAAGGTCTACATCGATGTCGCTGCCTGAAGTGCTGGGGCCGCCACAGGCGGCAAACAGCAATAGCAGCATAAGGGGAAATAAAAAGTGTTTATGCATATCCGTTTTCTTCATCAGGATTAAAGGAGGGGTCAATAAGTCCCCGTCCGGTCTTGTTGATACGCCCTGCCGAACGCAGTTCGATGATAAACTTGTCGAGAATGCCATTGATAAAGAGCTTGCTCCGCTCGGTGCTGAACTCCTTGGAGAGCTCAATATACTCATCCACGGTGACCCGTTCAGGTATGGAGGGGAAGCTGGTAAGCTCGGCCACAGCCATATTAAGCAGCAACACATCCATGTGTGCCACACGCTCAAACTCCCACCCTTTCAGGTGGCTGCGAATCATATTCTCCACCTCGTCGGTGTGGCGAAGGGTAGCGAGTAGCAGCTGGCGCGAGAACTCATATGCCTCCACATCCTTTTCCAGGCGGTCGTCGTGCATAAGGGGTATGAGGGTGGACTCGTCGAGTTCCTCGTTCAGAGTTTTCAGCATCATGAAATTATACTGTGCAATCTGGTCAAAGTCGTCCTCCCAAAGCAGGCTCTTCGACACAAGATTGTCGCGCAGGGGTTCATGGTTCATGAGGAACTTGAAGAGCTTGATAGCAAACTGCTGGTCTTCGGCAAACGACTCCTCAGAGGAGAGGTATTCAGTATACTCGGGCAACTTGACGAGTGCCACATAAGCCTGGCGGAACAGTTCATCATAGTCCACACCGCCCCAGTTGACGTTCGACTCCTTGCAATGGTGGCGATAGTCGTAGTTCTCTGCCATCTTCAGCAGGAACGCGTTGTTGGGCAACCGGCGATTGGGATTACGCTCCGACTCGGTGGGCAGATACTTGTGTTGCGCCTCGTCAATCATAACGCCAGCCACTTCGGCAAAATGGACAAGGGCTGAGAGCTGGTAGGTACCAAGGTCATTGAGACGATAAATGTTGTGCTTGAAGTTCTTTTCGGCAACTGCCAAGTCCACCGGGTCGGCCAGTGAGGCATAGACAGATTGCAATACCTTGGAGCGGAGAAAATGTCGGCTTAACATGTTAAGATAAAAATGATGATGTTCAAATGTATGTATAAAAAATAAGAGGTCACGCAATAAATCCTACACGACTATATTGATAATCTTGTTCGGCACAAACACAATGCGCTTGGGTTCCTTGCCTTCCATCCATTTGCTGGAGCGACCATCAGCTTTGACAACGGCAATGGCCTCCTGCTGACTAATACCAATTGGCAGGTCGAGGGTGAAACGCATCTTACCGTTAAAGGACACGGGGTAAGTGAAACTGTCCTCCACCAACAGCTGTTCGTCATAACTGGGCCATTGGGCCAGACACACGCTGGTGTCGTGTCCCAGCTGGTGATACACCTCCTCGGCGATATGGGGCGCAAAGGGGGCAATCAGCACAGCCAGTTTCTCGAGGGTGCCAGTCGAAACGCTCTTGCGGTCGAGCAGGTCGTTGGCACAAATCATAAAGGTACTGACCGACGTGTTGAACGAGAAGCGCTCTATGTCGTCAGTAATCTTCTTGATTGTTTGGTGCAAAATCTTAAGCTCGGCCTTTTCGGCAGGGGCGTCGGTGCGGATTTCGAAGAGTTTCCAGAACTTCTTGAGGAAACGGAAAACCCCTTCTATGCCGTTGGTGTCCCATGGCTTGGCCTGTTCCACCGGGCCAAGAAACATCTCGTAAAGGCGCAAAGTGTCGGCGCCATAACGAGCCACGAGGTCATCAGGGTTCTGCACATTGTACATTGACTTGGACATCTTCTCAACCTCCCAGCCACACACATAGCGGCCATCCTCAAGCTCAAAGCGGGCATCGGCAAACTCCGGGCGCCAGGCACGGAATTTCTCAATGTCCAGTATGTCGTTGTTGACTATGTTAATGTCCACATGGATGGGAACAGTGTTCTCCTCGCGGCCGGGAATATTCTTTGACACAAAGAGGTTGTTGTCGGTCTTGCTGCGATACACGAAATTGGAGCGGCCTTGAATCATGCCCTGGTTTACCAGCTTTTGGAAAGGCTCCTGCTTGACGCTGAGTCCAATATCGAAGAGGAACTTGTTCCAGAATCGGGCATAGATAAGGTGTCCCGTGCCATGCTCGGCACCGCCCACATAAAGGTCCACATTCTGCCAATACTCCACTGCCTTGCGGCTGAAGTAAGCCTCATCGTTGTGGGGGTCCATATAGCGGAGATAATATCCGCTCGAACCGGCAAAACCGGGCATCGTGCTGAGCTCGAGAGGGAACACCGTCTGGTTGTTGATAAGGCTGTTGTCCACCACCTGGCGTTTCTTCTCGTCCCAGGCCCAGCAGGTGGCATGTCCCAGCGGTGGCTCACCGGTTGCCGTAGGCTTAAACTCCTTGACCTCGGGCAGGCACAGCGGCAGACATTCCTCGGGAATAGTGCAGGGCCGGTTATCCTTGTAATACACAGGGAACGGCTCGCCCCAATAGCGCTGGCGGCTAAAGATAGCGTCGCGCAGACGGTAGTTCACCGTGCGGTGACCGATACCCATCTCCTCCACTTTGTCAATCACGGCTTTCATGGCGTCCTTGACCTTCATGCCTGTAATAAAGCCGCTGTTCACGCTGAAACCGGTCTTGGCATCCATGCTCTCCTCCCATGTGTCGGGGTCGGTGAGGTGTTGCGGGTCGAGTGCCACCACCTGGCGTATGGGCAGGTGGAAATGGCGGGCAAAGGCAAAGTCGCGGCTGTCGTGGGCAGGCACTGCCATAATGGCACCCGTGCCATAGCCAGCCAGCACATAATCGCTCACCCATATCGGGATGCGTTCCTCGGTGAGGGGATTGACTGCAAAGGCGCCTGTAAACACACCGCTCACCCGCTTCACCTCGGCCTGGCGCTCGCGCTCCGAGCGGTTCTTGGCCCAGTTGACGTAAGCCTCCACCTCAGCGCGCTGCTCGGGGGTGGTGATTTGCTGTATCATCTCATGCTCCGGGCAGAGGACCATAAAGGTAACGCCAAAAATGGTGTCGGGGCGGGTAGTGAAAATCTCAAAACTGGGAACCGGCTGAGGCATACCCTGAGTGATATACGCCTGTGCACCGGGCAGCACGTCGGCATTGGCTTTCACATCGAGCGGAAACCACACTGCAGCACCCTCGCTGCGGCCAATCCAGTTGCGCTGAATCTCCTTGAGGCTGTCGGTCCAGTCCACCTGCTCCAGTCCGTCGACCAGCCGCTGGGCATAGGCCGTAATGCGAAGGCTCCACTGGCGCATCAGCTTGCGCTCCACCGGGTAGCCGCCGCGAACGCTCAATCCGTTCACTACCTCGTCGTTGGCCAGCACCGTGCCCAACTCGGGGCACCAGTTAACAGGTATGTCGGCCAAATAGGCCAACCGGAATCCCATCAGATAGTCCTGCCGCTCGGCGTCGGTCATCTCCTGCCACGGCTTGCCGTCGGTGGCCACCTCACCTTTCTCCAGCTTCTCAACTAAGCGGCTGATGGGCATGGCCTTGTCAAGTTCCTTGTCGTAATAGTGGTTAAACAGCTGGACAAACGTCCACTGCGTCCACTTGTAATACTTGGGGTCGCAGGTGCGCACCTCGCGCTCCCAGTCGAAACTGAAACCAATCTTGTCCAACTGCTCGCGATAGCGGGCAATGTTCTGCTCGGTAGTGATGGCGGGGTGCTGTCCGGTTTGGATGGCATACTGCTCGGCAGGCAGGCCATAGGCATCATAGCCCATCGGATGCAGTACATTGAAGCCCCGCAGCCGCTTGTAGCGGGCAAAGATGTCGCTGGCTATGTAGCCCAGCGGGTGACCCACATGAAGACCTGCCCCCGAAGGATAGGGAAACATGTCGAGGACATAGTAATGAGGCTTGTCGGACTCGTTAGGGCAGCGGTAAGTATGGTTGTCGCGCCAATACTTCTGCCACTTGGATTCGATTTCGTTAAAGTTGTAATCCATAGTTTATATTATACCTGCGGTGTGGCCGCCTTTTGTAGTTGCTTTCCTCGGTTTTTATATATGCACGGAGTCTCCACTATTAGAGTTTCTCCGCTGTGTAACAACACCTTACAATACTTTCCGTAAAATGTTATATTCTGCAAATATACATTATTTTTTCCATTGAACAACAAAATAAATGTGAAGAAAGCCTCCTGTGGAGGGTTTCGATAGCGAAGCGGAGAAGCAACCCCACGCGGTTGCCAGCCCGTCAGGGCTTCCTCAAAAGTCCCTCACTTTTGAGGTTAGCGATGTAACTTTGTAACTTGGCGTAAAAAAAGAAGTCCCGACAACAGGACTTCTTAATCCTTAACTCTTAATTCTCACTTCTCCCCTCACTCCACCACCAGCTTCTTGGTGGCAACGCCATGGGGAAGGTAGACGGCTGCAATGTATGTACCCGAGGCAAGGCCGCTCACGTCAACAACTATGGAGATGCCGTCGGCCTCCTGCTCCAGCACCTTCCGCCCGTCGAGGGAATACACCACCACGCGGCTCATCTTGTACGATGACACCACGCTCATCTTCTCACGCGCCGGGTTCGGCATCAGGTAGACATAACGCCCCACTATTCCGGGACGCTCCACCCCCTCAGGCTGCTCTATCGAGAACGTTACACCGTCGCTCCACTCCGTGTAGTTGCCGTCGCTCTCGCACCAACCCCGCACATAAGCCTTGTACTGCTGACCGGGGAGTAGCCCCGTCAGCGTAACCGTCGGCACAAAGGTGAAAACTACCTGGTAATCCTCTTCAGGCTGTCCCACAATTCCGTACATCACCTCCCACCGCACATTGTTAGCTGCATCCCACATCAGTGACGCGCTTGTCTCGACAATCCCTGCCACGCGCACATTCTCTGTCGCTTGGCAAGGCTCGTAATCAGGTTCTATGATGGGGAAGATGATGCGGGCGTTGGCATAGTACATCAATCTACCCCACACCTCGTTGCGGTATTTTATCCACCGCGGGTGTCCCCAATTCCACTCAGGAAGAGAACTAACGGGAGTATCCTCAATAGATTGATTCGGTCCCAATCCAACTGGTCGCGGGTATAGAGTCCAGTAACGGGTGGGGCAATGATCCCATAGCCACATCCTTTCATCATTATAACCAGGAGCCCACATCGGTGGATGTTCATACCCCTGAGATCCTTCGTTGTTGAACGCCGTGCCCGCCACAATGAACGAGTCTCTCACTACAACGGGTTTATCAAAATACACCTCGTACAGGGCAACTGTGGGTGTGGTATCATAATGTACAGGGTCATTAAGTGGGGGGCCATCTGATCTTCTCCAGGAACACCTCAGCGTACTGTCTTCCAATGGCAGTACAATATTCCGGTGCGGCCATTCCACGCGCCACGGCCCGCTCGCCAGCTTTTCGGGAGTCCCCGTCGACGTGGGCTTGTACAATATCAGCGAATCTGTTATTCTCCCTGTCATGGACAAATCGCGGGTGTTCGGGAAATAATATAGATCTCTGTCATTTTCCCACGATACGCGATGATAATAAGAAGACATCAACATGCCGATTGTTGTGTCGGCAGGCCTCTGCATAAACCCGCAGGCGGCAATGCCTATTATCTTGATGGGACGGTCTGTCTCCATCTGGTTGCCGATAATTGTGTTGCCAAACCTGTATCGCTCAATGGGTCTTACATAATTAGGATCAATATGTATATTTTGAAAATTGTAATTAGGATTATGGTCTCCATATTCAGGATGATCCCACGCCCATGTAGGGTAAATCACATCCAAAAAGTATCGTTCATTTTCCAAATAATAAGCAACATATAATGAATCCACATGGACACCATAGCCGTCATCTACCGTCGAACGCCATTGATGCAATGTATCTAAGTCATACCAGTTCAGATGGCCATAGAAGAGATTTGAATCTTTCACCCTTAACGTATCCTGCGCCTGAAGCCAACCACATCCCGCAACCGCAAGCATTGCAATAATTATAACAATCTTTTTCATATTTCAGAAATATTATTTACTATTCGGGGAACAAAGTTCTATACGGGGTACATAATATAATGTCCCTGTGCCTTGTCCAGTCAGGGCATTACACATCAGGCAAATCCACAAAAATAATAACCTTTTTTTAATAATTGTTCCTTTCTTTTAATGACAATAATTATTTTTTATTTAAATATCAAGAAGATACAATCTACATGCACCAACATTCCCACCTGCAAATATAGCCATATTCCCTGACAAACACAAATTTTTAACATTTTCACAATCCTCAGGCACTATGAGTAAGAAACGCAAACTAAATAACACAAGAAAGTCATGCTGTTTGCGTGTCCCTCCTGTTTTACCTCACTCCACCACCAGTTTCTTCGTGGCAACGCCGTGGGGCAGGTACAGGGCGGCTATATACTTGCCGCTGGACAACCCGCTCACGTCAACCACCGTGGAGATGCCGTCGGCCTCCTGCTCCAGCACCTTGCGCCCGTCGAGGGAATACACCTCTATGCGGCTCAGTCTGAACGACGACACCACATTCACCACTCCCCGCGCAGGGTTGGGCTGCAGACTCACACTGCCCTCCGGCACCCCGGCACACCCCTCACGCTCCGGCACTCGCAGCCTAAACCCCATCCCCGGGCTCCACTCTCCCCACTTGCCGCACTCGTCACAATACCCTCGCACATAGGCCACATACAGCATCGTGTCGTTCAATCCGCTCAGCACCTGGCTCTGCGCAGAGGTGGTAATCACGCGGCCACCTCCTGGCTCCGTGCCGGCCGGCCCGTACGACAGCTGCCACTGGCTGTGCCCGTCCAGCGTGTCACCCAGCCACGAACACACAGCCATCCCTTCACTAACCGACACAATCAAATCCTTTATCCTTGGGCACACCATCGTGTCGCAATAAAGGTACCACCCTGTCGAGTCGATAATCGGGAAGATTAATGGTAGACCGATTAGTGTCCCCGTACTGTAACCCCATCTTTCAGTGTTTAGGTCAAAAGATGCAAATTGTTGTCCATAATACATCGTTGTCGTAGATCCATAAGTCCTAAAACAATAAGATTGAGGATCTATGTAGATTTCAGGCGCACAGCAACTGTATTCTAAAACACCAATAATTGTCTTTCCGGGATACAACCCGGTTTGGGGTGCCGGATGCACTGATGATAATCCTATATAAAAAGAGTCTGACACTGTAACCGTTGAGTCAAAATACACCTCCGTAACGGGATAGACCTTGTAATGCCTGCCATATACGTTATATTGGTGAAAACTCCAATCCGTAGTATGTTCCCATCCGTATGTCTGTATATATCGGCTGACCGTATTGATATTAGCTATCGCATTAGCCTGTGTTACAAGTGTGCCGCTTCCTGCTTCGTAAATATGCACCCGGATAAAACTATCGGTATGAATCTGCGGATCGGCGCTAAAATTACTATCAATATAGCCCTCACTTAAAAATAAGGGAATAGCACAGATAGCTATGCCGCACACTCGCAGTGTCGAATCGGTATACCACTGCCAAGCCCACGGTTCCTCGCCAATTGCATAAAACCATATATAGCCGTACTGATCGCGACAAAAATCCCAATTGTCATAGTAAAAGTATGTGACTTCCCTCTCGTCATACATTATAGTATCCATCGGGGCCGGACGCGGCACCTGCGCCTTCGCAAAACACACCGCCAATAAAAACATTACAAAAACCGACTTTTTCATATCCATTTACTTTTTTAGTTATCCATATTACCGTTATTACGCTGATAGCCACATTCTATACCTATATAAGAATGTGTAACTGGACGAGTGAGTATATCAGTGTAGCGATTAAACCTGATATCCAGATATGCAGGCAACCTCATCTGTGCCATCTGGCCGCTACTTTCCTTGAAACTCAATGTGTCCGTATTAGAACAGGCATCAACCGAAAGGGCGTCGCCCCAAATCCCCGTATTGCCATTTTCCATTATACCCTTCGTGCCACTGCTTATTTTCCCATGCACTTCGTAACCCATCGGCAGCCCCCATCGCCCACCCACGTCTATCGAGTGTATGCTGCTGAACTCGACAGGAATGGACGGATACGATAAATACAGAGAGGAGAAACCGGCATTATCCAATCTTGCAATCCCGCTTATATCACCTGTCGGGTGGAGCAAGTCTATAAGCATTAGCACCGAGTCGCTGTACGCATCATATCGTATGTCACGCAAATTGAAATATGCACCAACCGTATTCTTCGGCCATGCACATATGTTTTTCACAACATATGGCACTCCCCCAGACCCTATTTTTATACTCTTTGCCGTAATTCCCGTCAAACCGTGATCCTCCACCATGCAGGCAATCACCACATGGTCTCCCGTAGTGTGCGTTATGCCCACCCTGTACACACCATGCCCGCCCGGCTTCTTCATGTCCGTGCCATAATAGCTGTATGTAGTATACTCGCAGGTATTAGAAGAGGAACAATTGTAAAAAATACTGTAATTTGTAGTGCACGGAAAGAATGGACATACCACGGTTGGCCTGTCCAATACCCTGAGTACAATCTCTCCAGTATTGCACACATGCCCTGTGGCCACAACATAATTGTCTGTCACGGCCACGTCGTCATAACACTCCTTGTCGGCCGTATACAACAGCTTATCGGTTGTAAAAAATAATGAACTCGCCGATTTCCAATAGTCTGCTATGAACCCGTCGGTCCGGTTCATACCCTCGATGTCCCCGACCACAACCGCATGCACGCCGCCCGTAGCCCTGAACACCTCAAGCTTTCTGGGGTTGTACGGCATTATGGGTGAGTGTCTTATTCCCCTCACCACAACATTACTACTGTAAAGTTGCATCAGCGGAAAATAATACAGGGCAGGATAATAGCCCGAAACATTTCCACAATAGTACAGCGTGTCGTCCAGAATCTCCATGTCTGTGACCTCTTCATTCACCTCAAATGTGTAGATGTCGCCGCTGCCTGTATTTACCAAGTGGAAATGATTCCCCCTTGAGGCCGACCCAGTATACAGCACACATAATCCAGGCTGGTACCACCTTATAATACTGGTGTCCGCTGCATACGACATGGACAACTGCTCAAGAAAATCTT